>OGPW01000740.1_pt1 | contig 25221 bp, 19 predicted proteins | sample 1553061 | NCBI WGS metagenome assembly OGPW01 (sample SAMEA2580292, study PRJEB22360) | human gut metagenome | biome: human gut; feature: human-associated habitat; material: faeces | place: Denmark | collected 2008/2010
CATGGTCTTACAGGAAGCCCGCTTTGAAACCCCGCCTCTATCCCGCCGATATTCCCGACCCCGACCTGCTCATCCGCACATCGGGCGAGATGCGCATCTCGAACTTCCTCCTCTGGCAGATCGCCTATACGGAATTCTATTTCACCGATGTGCTCTGGCCAGATTTCGACCGCTATGAATTCTTGCGTGCGTTGCTGTATTACCAGCATCGTGATCGCCGTTTCGGGGCGGTGTAGCACATGCCCACCGAGCGCATACGTCGCACCTTCACTCATGCCGACGAACAGGGCAACATCGTCGAATCGCGCGAAGAGATCATCATCAAGCGCGAAGAGCACGAAAAGCCCACCCGCGGAAGCCAGTTCAAGCAAAAGGCGCTCAACAAGACCCCCACGAAGCTGAAGAACCCTTCTAACCTGCAGGTTCGTGTTCGCACGGGCGCGGTCTATATCACGCTCACGGTGCTCTGCATCATCGCTTCCGATGTAACCACTGCCATCTATCTGGCAGCACTTTCCGCGATTTGCGCAGGCGAGTTCTACTACATGCTCCGCTCCGATGCGAAGCTTCCCAACGAAGTGCTCGGCATCGTGGCATCTGCTTCGTTTCCGCTGGCCATGTGGCTGTTCGGCATCAATGGTGTGGTGGTCATGGTGTCCCTCTTCATCATCGTGCTACTTGTGTGGTACGTTTTCTGGCTCCATGCGCGCATCGTCGATGTTGCCGTGAGCCTGTTCGGCGCCTTCTATACGGGGCTGCTCATGTCGGCGGCCATGCTCATCCGCATGTCGGTGCCCGATTATTGGGGAGGCGTGCTCATCCTTGGAATCTTTGCGAGTGTGTGGGGCAACGACGCCTTCGCCTATCTTATCGGCTCGAAGTTCGGCAAGCGCAAGATGACACCGCAGGTCTCGCCGAAGAAAACCTGGGAAGGCTTCTTCGCCGGCCTCGTCTTTTCCATGGCGTTCTGGTGCCTGTTCCCGCTCATTCCTGGGGTCGAGATGAACATCGTCCAGTCGCTCGTGTTCGGCGCGATCTGTGGCGTGCTCGGCGTTATCGGCGATCTGGTCGAATCGCGCATCAAGCGCAACGCGGGATTTAAGGATTCGGGTACGATCATGCCTGGTCACGGTGGGTTGCTCGACCGCTGCGATTCGCAATTCCTCGTAACGCTCGGTGCCTCGATGCTGCTCATCTTCGGTAACTGCATCCCCTTCACGTTCATCAGCACAGGCGTGCTCTTCTAGGTTTTGCGCACGCTTTTGCTCTTCATCTTCAATACGGTTCCTGTTTTTGGAGGTCCTCATGGCTGACAAGCAAGCAGACATCCCCGCGCGTCCGAAGCGCGTTTGCGTGCTCGGCTCCACCGGTTCGATCGGCACGCAGACCCTCGATGTAGCACGCCGCCATCCCGAATTCGTGAAGATCGTAGCGCTCAGCGCGAACACGCAGGCAGAGCTGCTCTTCGAGCAAGCACGGGAGTTTTCGGTCGAGCATGCGGTGCTCGCGAACGCTGAGATCGCTGAAGCTTGGCGCGCACGGTTCGCTGAGATCGGTGCCACGCTCCACGCAGGTCCTGAGGCTATCGTTGAGCTGTGCAACCTTCCCGAAGTCGATATGGTGGTGAATTCCCTGGTGGGAGCCGCTGGCATGCAGGCGAGCTACGCAACGCTCGTGGCGGGCAAGCAGCTTGCGCTTGCTAACAAGGAGTCGCTCGTGGTGGGTGGCGATGTGCTCATGCCGCTCTCCACGTACGAAACGCTCTTGCCCATCGATTCGGAACACGGCGCCATCTATCAGTGCTTGCTCGGCGAAGATCCCGCCGAGGTCACGCGCTTATGGGTCACCGCTTCGGGCGGGCCCTTCCGAGGGAAGAAGGCGGCCGATCTTCAAAATATCACGGTTGAGCAGGCGCTCAGCCATCCCACGTGGAACATGGGCCGCAAGATCTCGATCGATTCTTCCACGCTCATGAATAAAGGCCTCGAAGTGATCGAGGCGCATCATCTCTTCGCCATGCCCTACGATAAGATCGCTGTTGTGGTACAGCCGCAGAGCGCGATCCATTCCATGGTCGAATTCACCGATGGTTCCGTGAAGGCGCATCTTGGCACTACTGACATGCGCATTCCGATCCAGTTCGCGCTCAGCTACCCTGCGCGCCGGTCGAGCCGCTCGATTTCCGCACGCTCGGCTCGCTCGAGTTCGAAGCGCCCGACCTGGAAACATTCCGCTGCTTGGCGCTCGCGATCGAGGCAGGCACTACCGGTGGCACGCTTCCAGCGGTCATGAATGCGGCGAACGAGGTGGCGGTCGCGGCGTTCCTCGACGAGCAGATTCCCTACCTCGGTATCGCTGAGCTGGTCGAACGCACTATGAACCATGCGGTGCGCAAAGGCAGCGTGAAGGAGGCCACGAGCATCGAAGAGCTGCTCGCCATCGATGCTGAAACCCGTGTTTATGCACGTGAGTTGGTTAAAACCTGGTGACTTTGCCAAAGAAATCAAGGCTGTAACAGCGAGAGGGTTTTCATCGGATGGATACCACCGAGCGTGCTCTCTCGATGCGTCGCTCATTCGAGCTAAGTTTCGCGATCGTTGTCGCGAAACTGGATCTCTCATATTCGCTTTGGCTTACCCTCGTTCGCGCGCCCGCTGATATCCATCCGCGAAGGATCATACGAGTAGAGCCGCAAAAGCCGACCGCGTGAGCATATTGCGAAAATCTGCCCGCTTTGAAAGGGCGGTGCTCTTCACCCTTCTATAATAGAGATATGGACATTCTACTCACGATTCTCATAGCTACGCTCGTGCTCGGCTTTCTGGTATTCATCCATGAAGGCGGGCACTTTCTCGCTGCGCGCGCGTTCGGGGTGCGCGTGAGCGAGTTCATGATCGGCCTTCCTGGTCCCAGCATCGGCGTTACCTGGAAGGGTACGCGTTTCGGTGTTACTGCTGTGCCACTGGGCGGGTATGCGGCGGTCTGCGGCATGGGAACAGGCACGCCCAGCCCGCACCTGAAAGCGGTGCTCGGCTATATGTATGCGCACGGCACGGCCGATATGGAAGATGTGGCCGATGCGCTCGGCATCACCGACGATGAGGCCTATCAGGCGCTCGAAGAGCTCACCGAATGGGGTAGCCTCAAGCGTCCCACACGCAAGGATAAGCTCAACACCTACCGTACACCCGCATGTCTTACCAATGGCGTTAAGCACGCCGAAGGAACGCCTCGTGAAGTGGCGAATCTCGATGAATTCTTCACCTCGGAGCAGAAGCAGCAATACTGCATGCTGCCGTTCTGGAAGCGTATCACGATCCTGCTGGCGGGTCCGTTCATGAACTTGCTCTATGCCATGATCGTGTTCGTTATCATCTATTCAATCATCGGTGTGGACGTGCAGATGCAAAGTGGCGAAGTGGTCCACTATGTGCTTGCGCCGTTTGATGCTATCGTGGCTGGGTTCAAGTACATTGGCATGGTGGCGGTAGCTATCTTAGGCCTGTTCAACCCTGCGACGGCGGCCGATACCGTTGCGAACTCCACGTCCATCGTGGGCATCGCGGTCCTTTCGAAAACGGCCTTCGAAGCGGGCTTCATCAGCTTGCTCTCTTTTTCGGCGGTCATCTCGGTCTCGCTCGGTCTTGCGAACCTGCTGCCCATTCCGCCGCTCGATGGTGGACGCTTCGTGATCGAGATCTACCAGAAGATCCGTCGGAAGAATATCTCTATCCGCGCGCTGAACTACCTGAGCATCGGCGGAATGTGCCTGTTCATGGCCTTCTTCGTGTTCATGCTCAATCAAGATGTGCAGCGGTTCATCTTCGGGAATTGGGGCTAGGAGTGCGACGTGCTGCCTAATGAAGTAACGCATCAGGTCATGGTGGGCAACGTGCCTGTTGGTGGGGGAGCGTCCTGTGCCGTGCAATCCATGCTCAACCTCCCGCTTTCGGAAGTGGAAGAGAATCTCGCGCAGATCGAGCGTGTGGCACAGGCGGGCTGCGACATCATCCGTATCGCTATCCCGCATGCGACCGATCTCGACTATTTCGAGCAGATCTGCGCACGCTCCGTGCTTCCCGTGGTGGCTGATATCCATTTCAGCGCCGATCTTGCCATCGAGGCGGCACGCCGTGGGGCCGCGAAACTGCGCATCAACCCGGGCAACATCGGCGGGCTTGAGGCTACTATCCCGGTGCTCGAAGAGGCCAAAGAGGCAGGCATCCCCATTCGTATCGGCGTGAATGCCGGTTCGCTCGATGCGCATCTGCGCGACGACGCCACACTTTCGCTCCCGCAAAAGCTGGCGCGTTCGGCCCGCGAATACGTCGAATTCTGCGAGGCGCAAGGCTTCACCGATCTGGTGGTCTCTGCCAAGGCGCATGATGTTCCTACTACGGTCGAAACCTATCGCATCATCTCGCGCGAACTGCCGCATATTCCGCTCCACATCGGGGTCACTGAGGCGGGCACGCTCTTTCAAGGGCTCATAAAATCTGCTTCTGGCCTGGGAATACTTCTTGAACAGGGTATTGGCGACACTATGCGCATCTCCCTTACCGATGACCCCGTCGAAGAGGTGAAGGCTGCCTGGATGCTCCTCGGCGCGCTCGGGTTGCGCTTCCGTTACCCGGAGTTGATCAGCTGCCCTACCTGTGGACGCGCTAAAGTAGATCTCATAGCACTTGCAAAGCAAGTTGAAGAGCGCCTTGCCAGCGTGCCGAAGCCGCTGCGCGTAGCCGTGATGGGCTGCGTGGTGAACGGCCCTGGTGAAGCGAAGGATGCCGATATCGGTGTTGCGTGCGGCGATGGCCAGGGTGTCATCTTCGCAGGCGGAGAAGTGATCAAGAAAGTACCTGAAGCGCATATCGTCGATGCGCTATTCGACGAGATCGCGAACTTGATAAACAATGCCTGAACAGGCTAAACGATAGGAGAGAAGGTTATGAGCGAAATCCTCTATATGAGCAATCTTTATGTTCCCACGCTTAAGGAAGATCCGGCCGATGCCGAGATCGCCTCGCACAAACTGCTCATGCGCGCGGGCATGATCCGTAAGGTGGCTTCGGGCATCTACGCATTCTTGCCGCTCGGCATGCGCGTGTTGCAGAAGGTAGAGAACATCGTGCGCGAAGAGATGAACGCCACGGGTGCTCAGGAGATCCTCATGCCGGCGCTCCAGCCTGCTGAACTCTGGCTCGAATCGGGCCGCTGGGACGATTATGGTCCCGAGCTCATGCGCATGAACGATCGTCATGATCACGGCTTTTGCCTCGGTCCTACGCACGAGGAGCTCATCACTGCGCTCGTGCGCAACGAACTGCGCTCCTATCGCCAGCTTCCCACCACGCTCTACCAGATCCAGACGAAGTATCGCGACGAGATCCGTCCGCGCTTCGGGTTGTTGCGTAGCCGCGAGTTCATCATGAAGGATGCCTATAGCTTCCACTCAAGCGTTGAATCGCTCCAGGAAACGTATGACCAGATGAGCGAGGCGTATGGCGCGATCTGCGAACGATGCGGGCTCGATTATCGCCCGGTCGAGGCCGATTCTGGTCAGATCGGCGGCAAGGTTACCACGGAATTCATGGCGCTCGCCGATGCGGGCGAGGCAGAGCTCGTCTACTGCCCGAACTGCGATTATGCGGCGAACACCGAAGTGGCTGAGTGCATCACGCAACCGCTCGAGTACGATGTTGCTGCTATGGAGAAGATCTCCACGCCTGGCGTTACCACCATTGCGGCGCTGGCTGAATTCCTTGGCATCGATGAGGCTGCAACCGTGAAAGCGCTCGTAGGCAAGGATGAAAAAGGCCAGGTTATTGCGGTATTCATCCCGGGTGACCATGAGCTCAACGAGATCAAGATAGATCGCGTTTTCGCTGGCTTCCAGCTGTTGGACGATCGTGAACTTGAGGCCACCGGCCTCCCCAAGGGCTCGATCGGCCCGGTTGGGGTACCTGAGGGCATCATCGTTGCCGCTGATCAGAATCTCGAGAAGATTGCTCGCTGGGTGGTGGGTGCCAACGAAGATGGCTTCCACTATGTGGGCGCGGCACAAGGCGAAGACTTCAAGGTGGATGTTTGGGCTGATCTTTCCACGGCGAAAGCAGGCGATATCTGCCCGAACTGCGGCACGCCGCTCGAAGAAGCACGCGGTATCGAGGTTTCGCAGGTCTTCCAGCTTGGCGATAAGTATTCCAAAGCGCTCGGTGCGGTCTATTCTGCAGAAGATGGTTCTGACCAGCCCTTCATCATGGGCTGTTACGGCGTAGGCATCACCCGTACGCTCGCAGCGGTGGTCGAGCAGCATAACGATGAATACGGTATCAAGTGGCCGGCTTCTGTTGCGCCAGCTCATCTCTGCATCATTCCGCTTACCGTGGGCGATGATGAGGTCTATCCAGCTGCACTTCGTCTGGCACAAACGCTGAAAGAGAGCTTCCCCAAGCTCGAGATCGTTATCGATGACCGTAAAGAGCGTCCGGGCGTGAAGTTCGCCGACGCGGATCTGATCGGCTGGCCTACTCAGGTCGTAGTAGGGAAGCGCGGTTTGGCAGAAGGAAAAGTCGAGGTCAAGCGTCGTGCAACGGGCGAGAAGTTCGATGTGAGCTTCGATTCGCTTGCTGATGGCCTTTCGTTCTTGAACCGCTATAAGCAGACCTATATCGGTCGTGGCCCTATTGTTCAGTAACGCTTCAGGCGCCTGGACCTTCGTGCGCAGTAATCTGGTAAGACCATGTCCTAGTGTTCAGCAGGTTCGCCGTGGCGGATAACGCTTTCGGGTTCGATCTAGGTCGCGTTTGCAGTTCCGTTATGTTCTGTTACTGCGATCGCTGTCACATTCCTTACTAATATATAGAGGTTGTTAGAAGGATGCCGGTTTTTGCGTGCGGTACGATAATCTGAACCATATCGGATAAAACTGTATGAGGGCTTGAAGGAGCCATGGATACAACGATCTCACATACCAAACAGACGAAGAAGCCCGAGCTACTGGCTCCCGCTGGTGGGTTCGAGCAGCTGCGTTATGCGCTCTATTTCGGCGCTGATGCGGTGTATCTTGCTTGCGATAAGTTCGGTTTGCGCCAGCGTGCGCAGAATTTCTCGCTTGCCGACATGCCCCGTGCAGTTCAGATGGCGCACGATGCCGGCGCAAAGGTATATGTGACACTCAATGCCTATTTGCACGATGAAGACCTGAGCGATCTTCCCGAATATCTGGCAGCATTAGCTGCTGCGGGGGTCGATGCGTTCATCGTGAGCGATCTGGGGGTGTTTGCCCTCGCGCGCGAGCATGCCCCGCAGGTTGACCTGCATGTTTCCACTCAAGCATCCGTTTCGAACGTCGAGGCGGCGCGCATGTGGCATCGTCTTGGCGCGAAACGCATCGTTACCGCACGTGAGATGTCGCTCGAAGAGATCGCGCAGCTCAAAGCAGAGTTGCCCGATGTCGAGGTGGAAGTGTTCGTGCAGGGCGCCATGTGCATGGCCATCTCTGGGCGTTGTCTCATCAGCGATTATCTTACCGGGCGCAGCGCGAACCAAGGAAACTGCGTGCAGCCCTGCCGCTGGAGCTACCACTTGGAAGAGCAGACTCGTCCAGGCGAGCTCTTTCCCATTGAAGAGGACGAACGCGGCACCTACATCATGAATTCCAAAGACTTGAATATGCTCGCTCACCTCGATGAACTTATTGCAGCTGGGGTGGACTCCATCAAGATCGAAGGGCGCGTGAAGAAAGCGTTCTACGTGGCCACGGTGGTGAATGCTTACCGCCAGGTGCTCGACGGGGGAGATCCTGCGCAGTGGGGAAGTGAGCTCGAGCGCATTTCGCACCGGCCTTATTCGACAGGCTTCTTCTATGGAGATGCACAGCAGTCGTTTGAAGATGATATCTATGTGCAGCTCTACGATTGGGTGGCCGAAGTGGTCGAGTCGCGTCCGATCGAAGCGACCGCCACGGAAAACGATCTCGATCTTACCCAGGGCATGTGGCAGACCATCGTGTATTGCCGCAATCGCTTCTATGAGGGAGATACACTCGAATTGCTCAGCCCCCATTGCGAAGTAACGCTGGTGTTAGTGGTTGGGCTCGAGGAGGTTTTCCCGGCAGTGGATGCCCGCGATGATGAAGGCCTCGATAACCCTGAGCCAAAAGACACTTCAGCTTCGAAGCAGAATGAGCGTTGCTTCGACTCGAGTGAGGGAGCGGTGGCTATTGCCAATACCACTCCGGTGGAGGTTGCCAACAAGGCGATGGGCGCTTATGCCTTCATCACTCCCATGCCGCTCCATCGCTATGACATCTTGCGCGCGAAGCGGCGCGATCCCTCCAAGAAGAATTGATCGTTCCAACGCTTTGCGCGTGCGCTGCTTTTTGATCAACCGATCATTTCTTGCGAGCAAGCGCGTTTAGATCTTTTGCGTCTCCTAAGGCAAGCGAGCCTATGGCACTGAAGCTTGCGCGTGAGAATGTTCGAGTCTTTTGCGCCTCCTTAAGCAAGCGGCAAACATTGACGAAGCTTGCGAGTAAAGGGCATTGAATCTTTCGTGGCTCTAGCGATGACAGTGTGTCTTACATTCGTGCTATCTTTTCGCTCGTTCTTTAGTCCGCGTCGCGAGCATCCTTTGCTCGGTTACGCGATCTGATTCTGCTCAGGCGTCAGTGTTTGAAATCGACGCTCCGGTTTTCCCGGAAAAGTGCGAAGTGTTCCGCTTGTGCTCTTGTTCGAGCAAGCGTGTATGCCAACTGTCCAACATGAAAGATCGCGCAAAATTTCGGCTCAATCGATCAAATGTTCGCATTTTGCCAAGATCGATCCAAAATTTGTCAAAAAGAGTTCCATTTTCTTCTAAAACTGACCCATTTTGAGCCCATTTTAGGGTGCTAACACCCCCGAAAATCCTCCTCTTCTCACTGGTGATGCGAGGGGGCGGGGAGGGGCTGCAGCAGGGGTTCAGAATGCGGATTTTCCTGCACGCTAAAACAGGTGAAAGCATGGGCATAGCATGAGATAACATACCTGATAAAAGCCTAGAAACGCCGAATCACGAACGGCCATGCTCAACCCTTGGATTCGCAGGATTTTAAGTCCGTTTTAGCGCGTGATAGCACCATCTTTCACCAAGGGATCTGAGCCAAAATGGGGTGCTATCATCACGCGATTTTCGAGCTCCAAAATTCGTCAGATTTGACCGAAAAATTATTCACCATAGGTAACTTTTGGCGAAAAATTTACTTAGACCGTCAAAGTTTTTGTGAGCCTTCTCAAAAAATGTGAAGAAATCAAAGATTCGTAACAAATAAGTTAACTAGTATGAACAAATTTTCGGATTTTGAATAAGAGACAAAAGTTTTCTTATTTTTTGAGGGTTTTGGCAAAAATGTCCAAAATCGTCCTTCCTGCGTCTTTCGAGGGTGAAAGCAGGGTGAGAAGAGGGCTTTTCTTACGATACGAACAGGAGCTGACGAACGAATACCCAGTTCAAACGCGAAAAGAAAAATATGGATTTTCGAAAAATAATTTCAGGAACCAACGCAAAAACGGTCAAAAATGGTCATTTTTGACCGTTTTCAGCGGTTGCGGAGCACGTTTGATCCAAGGCAGTTTTCGGATGCCATTTTGAGCGCGTTTCTGGCCCCAATTTCGGACGGAATTTCCCCCTTTTTGGGTGTCCTAATACCCCCGGATCGTAACCGGGGCCTTAGACGGCTTCTCAGCGCTTCGGTGTCTTTTTTTGAGCCATCCGGACGAATGGGGTAGGCTGAAAGGAAGCAGAGCAGGACTCCATGCCCTGGATCGGCCTTGGAATCGTCGAATGGAACCCTTGCTGCTATGGTTTGCTCCCTTCTCTCTATCTCGGATACGGCATATTCCTTTCTTTCGCTATCCCAGAAGCACGATTGGCCTTATGTCTTGGGTACATTGTGGACCTACCGTGCGCTACGGTATCTGCATTTCGAATCTACCAGGCATTTCTCTGTTCGTGAAATTTTCGAATAAGCTTGTGGATACTGTGTAACACCGCTGTGTTCTTTGCTAAGATAGGCTCATAGGACCTGAAAGGAGATTTCATGGGAAGAAAAGCTGAAGAAGCGCTTGACCTGGCAAATGTCGACGATCTGGTCGCATATCTGCGTGAGGCACACTCAGCTTATATGCAAACGGGCGCTGAAACGTACTACCTTACGAACGCTAACGATCTGTATTGGCGTGCACAGGACACGAACCAGCTGAACGAAAAGGACCATTTCATCGACTGCAGCGAGCTTGTTCCAACGCTCAATGAGTTCGTTGACCTGCCCTTTATCGAGGGCGAGTCCATTCGCGACGTGTTCGATACGTCGTCTTTTTACGCCTCGATCAAAATTGAAGGGCAGGGCACTCCTGTTCCTGTGATATAATCAATCGCGCTTTAAGGGGCATTAGCTCAGCTGGGAGAGCGCATGGCTGGCAGCCATGAGGTCAGGGGTTCGATCCCCCTATGCTCCACCACTTAGGTCACGACCACCCATCCGGGTGGTCGTTTTTTATTGGTTGACCTGCGCTAACGAACCCCGAGAGGGCACAAGCCCGACGTAGGGAAGCGTGCCGCTAGGCATGATTCGTCGATCCCCCTATGCTCTACCAAATTGAACAAGGCCATCCACAATGGATGGCCTTTTTATTGGTTGACCTGCGATTCCGCACGAAGGCGCGGCACACGGCGCGAACATTGCACACCTCCCGTACAGAGCTTCTTCCGCCATAAAAAACCAGTTCAACAGTGAAAATGGACCGCGTTAAGACGTTGTCCTCTCGCCTCGTGCTGGCGCAGGGGCATAACAACAAGAGGGGATCATATACCGCGCTCGGCTCTGACCAGGCATTGCGCGGTGGTCTTTTGCCTGTGTGAAGGTGTGTTTTCGCGCTCCTGCCAGATGAAGAGGGGAGATATGAAGATAATTGTAGAGATTTTCTCCACAATTCCCTCAAACTGCGCCCTCAAGCACCCCTGAAATGAGCTTATCTTGCGAAAAATAGCGTCTATCGAGCTTCTTCCGCGCCCTGCCGCGCAAAAATTTTGAAAGCGCGCAACCCCAGTTCATCAGGCAAAAATGCGCAATTCAGGGCGAAAATCGCTCTGCAAGCCCGTTGCTTTCTCGTTACCAATCCGTTAGAATACCTATGGTTTGGGACTACTCTACCTATTTTCGGGCTAGCAACCCCAAAAACCCGCTTGATGTGCTCAAGCGTGCTACTTCAAAAACTAAACCTCATCAGGGGTTTTTATACTCAAAAGGCACATGGCAAATGTCCTACGAATCCTCACCGCCATGCTCGCCAATCCCAGGTAACTGAGGCAGATCTCGTCAAAGATCGCCTTTGCAGATAAACGGTTCGAGAGAAGAAGGATCCTCGGAACCTCCCTCCACCTCCTGTCTGAGCAGGAAAAACAGGTGGGGCGCGGGGAAGACGATCCGCCCAAGGTCGAAAAAGAGGGAATCAAAATGAAGACCATGGCTAGAAAGAGATTGAGCGGTCTCATAAGACTGAGCCTCGCGTTCATCGTGGCTCTTACGCTCGCTGCGCCGTATACCAGCGCAGCCGCCTATGCAAACGAATTGATCACGAACACGCTCCGTAACACGGACATTGATCTTGTTGCATACTCCTCTGACGCCAAGGCTTCGCTTTCCCTCGACGAAGCTAAGGCAGCTCTCGATTCCGCGAACCAGAACAAGGCAGATGCCGCCGCAAGCAAAGATGAAGCTCAGAAAGCGCTTGATGAGGCAACTGCTCAATATAACGAGGCTGAATCAGCGCACTCTGATGCAGCGCAAGCCGCGAATGCCGCAAAGGCAGAAGCGGACAAGGCAGTTGGCGATGCCATAAGTGCGAAGGAAGCTGAGGTCGCTGCGGCCGAAGCTCGTTATCAGGAGACGTACGACGCTCTTGTTGCAGCACAGAAGAACGAAAAGGAAGCCCGAGATAACCTCAAGAAAGCCCAGACGGACTATCAGGCTGCTCGTGGCGAGTTCGACTCTGCTGTCAAAGACGCGAACGACTACGGACTCTCGCAAAGCGTCTCTGATCTCACCCAAGCTGAGAAGGAATACAACGCAGCTGCGCTCAAACACAGCGAACTCTTGGATGCTTATGAAGCTGCAACCAAAGAACGCGATAAGGCTAAGACCGCATACGACAGCGCATCTTCTAAAGTGACCTCTGCAGAGTCAGCGGTCACTTCGGCTACTACTAAGGTCGCTCAAGCCAAGGAGGCTCTTGACGCAGCCCAGGCACGTCTGGATGCTGCTGCTGGAGCAGACGATGCTGAACGAGAGTGCCTGCAAGGCCTCGTGAACGATGCACGCACTAATCTGTCCGCCGCCCAGAGCCAGAGAAGCACGGCTCAGAGCAGTCTTGATTCTGCTCGCTCAGCGCAGGCAAGCGCTCAGACGGCCTATGACAATGCGGTTGCCGCCCTTGAAGCCGCCAAGAAGGCAGCAGAAGGTGCCGGCGCGGATCTCGATGCACTTAAGCAAGCGGCAGACGCTGCAAAGGAAAAATCCGATCAAGCTGAATCCGATTACAACAATGCAGCGGCAAACGTTGGCAATCCGGGCTCTTACGCAGAGGCTGAAGCAGCCCTGACGCAAGCCCAGCAAGAGTACGCAGCTGCTCAGCAAAACACTCAATCTGCATTGCAAGAATGGAACGATGCGAAAGATGCGCTAGCAGCTATCAAGGGAGATAGCGGTACAGATCCGGGTGAGGTAACCGACCCTGAGCTAGCAGGTGGTGGCGATCCTTCCGAGCTAGATAGCAGCGATGCTAGCAGCGCCGAGATCGGCCCCGCAGCGACGGAGCAAGAGATCGCAGATGCTGAGCAACGAGTTACCAATGCGGAAGCGGATTACAACTCCAAAGTTCAAATCGAAAACGAAAAATTAATCGCGCGTAATGAAGCTCAAACTAGGTTTGATAATGCTTCGAGCATTAAGAGTCTCGAGGACGCCAAGAATGCTGCTGCCGCAGAATACCAGGCTGCATATCAGGCATACCAGAATGCTCTGAACGGCTCTTCTTCGGTCGACCTGAGCTCTTACGAGCAGGCTGTTCGCGATGCAGAGGCTGACCTGAACACAGCGTCTGGCGAGGTTACTTCCCTTGAGAATCAGATCGCAGTGATGGACAAGAACATCTCTTCGCTTGAGGTTGCACTTGAGCAAGCTCAGAACAACCTCGACAATTTTGGTGGTTCTGATCACTCTGTTCTGGAGCAGGCTGTTGCTGATTGCAATGCAGAATGGGTTGCCGCACAGGCTGAACTCGATCAGGCTAACGCAGATCTTGCTGCTGCTCAGGGCGAGAAGACTCAGGCTGAGGAACTCTATCGCGCTAAGAACACCGCGGTTGAGACTGCGCTTCGCGAAGAGAATACCTTCCGTGATGGCGAGCTTGCACGCGCGAACGAAGCGAAGAAGAATGCAACCACTGCATATACTAATGCTGTGAATGCGCTCGACAATCAAACCGCTCGCAACATCAAGGCTCTGAAGAACAAAGCTGATGCACTTGATAAAGAAGTTATCAGGTATCAGGCAGCTATTCCGGGTCTTGGCGTGAAGATCGAAGAAGCAAACACGATCTTCAGCGAAGCAGGTCAGCAGCTTCAGTACGCAGAGGCTGGTCTTGAGCGCGCAAAGGCGCTCAACATCGAGGATGTCATCAATGAGCCATTTGGTGAGGGCCATGAGTTCTTCGCGCTCAACGAATTCGCCAACAACCTGGCTGCTGCTCGTGAGCAGGAAAAGCCCTTCGCTGAAAACCATGAGGCAGCTCGCGTGAATCTTGAGAATGCACGCAATAGCTTCGCAACGGCAAGCGCTGAGCTCGATCGCACCACTGCAGAAGCAGCTGCTGCTCAGAAAGTCTATGACGATCTTCTCGCTCAGCAGGACAATAACGGTGGTTCGAAGGATCCCGATGTTTACACGCCAGGCAAGAAGCCCACTGCTAAGCCAGCTACTTCTAATGGCAAAGCAACCGTTCGCACTGCAGATGACAAGACTCCCGCCAAGGATGAGGCAGTAGCTGAGCAGTCCGATGAGCAAACTGCTGAAGAGGCAGTAGTCACCGTAAGCCAGGAGCAGCGCACTCCGGCTCAGCCCAAAGCATGGACGCTCTTCGGTATCGATCCTCTGATCGTCGGTATCGTTGGTGCTGCGATCTTGGTAGCAGCTGCCGCTGCTATCGCTGCAGCAGTCATCCGCCATCGCCGCATTGCTGCTGAAGTTGTTGAGTCTGACGAATAAAGATCGACCACAATAGATCTTGAATGAACGGCCGCCCTTCGGGGTGGTCGTTTTGTTTTGTGCGGATGTTTCACGGTATCATTACTTGATAGCGAATCGCGATTCGATCGCAGAGGAGTCTCGTGATGAAAACAAAAGCTGAAGAACGCTGGGAGCAGATGCAGCAACTTCTTGCGCGTGAAGCTGCGGGTCATGATGGTCCGATTAAGATCTCTTCTCAGCGCACCCTTTTCGGCATCAAGAGTCATGTCGAAGAAGTGGTCGAAAAGATCGCTTCTGAAGACACTCAGAAATGCATGGATAAGCTAACGGAAAAGAGAAGCGGCTCTCCAGAAGAGCACCGCGAAAGCTAGTTGAACCCCTCTATATTATTAGTAAGAAGAAAGGAAACACTATGAGTGAAGTTCGCAACGAAATGATGAAACGTATTCTCTCTGGCAAGATCGTGCAGGCACCGACTGCTTGTTACAAAGCGGAACCGAATGGCATGGTTTCCGATGAGCTGATCGAGTTCTACACCCCTCGTGCTGAAAACCCCGTGCTCGATATGATCATCGTCGAGCATAGTTTTGTTACGCCGCGCGGACAGGCATCGCCACGCCAGATTTCGTTGGCAACTCCCGATGTGGTCGAAGGACTTTCTCGTCTTGCGAGTCTTATCAAAGATAATGGTAAGCTCGCGTTCATTCAACTCGCTCATGCAGGCGGCACAGCATACCGCAAAGTTACCCGTTTGGTTCCTTGGGCGCCGAGCAGCATGGTCATCGGTGAAGCAGCGACTGGACTGGGTGACCCCATTCCTTGCGCAGAGATGACTAAGGCAGATATCGAACTTACGATCCAGCAGTTCGCGGATGCAGCAGTGCGCGCGGTGCAAGCGGGCTTCGATGGTGTCGAAATCCATGCCGCGCACGCCTATCTCTTGAATGAGTTCTTCAGTCCGCTCACCAACCATCGCAGTGATGAATATGGCGGATCGATCGAGAACCGTGTTCGCATCCACTGCGAAGTTGCTAAAGCGGTGCGCGTAGCGGTTGGTCCTGATGTGCCGATCTCGATGCGCTTCGGTGGGTGCGACTACAAAGAAGGCGGCAACACGATCGAAGATGCGGTCGAGGCGGCGAAGATCATCGCAGCGAATACCGATATCGATATCCTGAACGTTTCAGGCGGCATGTGCTATTACAAGCGACCTGGCCATAAAGAACCGGGCTATTTTGCGGAGATGACCACCGCGGTCAAGCAAGCAGTCGATCTGCCGGTCATCGTTACGGGTGGCGTGCGCACGCTCGAAGACGTTGATACGCTTCTTGCTGAAGGGGCAGGCGATCTGGTGGGAGTGTCGCGCGCTATCTTCAAGAACCCCGCCTGGCCCGCACCCGCCGAGTAGACCCAAAAGGTGACAAACTACCCGGTCGTTCGACACCTTTTTAGTTTCTGTAACAATCTAGCAAGGGAATTCTGGCTTTTGCTCCACACACGCTACGATGGTAGAACATCATGGCAAATCAGGTCGAACATACTACTCAGAGCAATGCTGGCATCAAGGGTCTTACGTCTGAAGAGGTGCGTGCTGCTCAGGCTGCAGGTAAGGTGAACGCGGATGCTACGGTAAAAACGCGCTCGTATGGCAGCATTTTCCGTAGCAACATCTGCACGCTCTTCAACCTTATCAACGTGATCCTTGCGGTGTTCGTCTTTTTGACGGGCTCGTACAAGAATATGCTCTTCATGCTCGTGATCGTCATCAACACCATCATTGGCATTGTGCAAGAGATTCGTTCGAAGATCACGACCGATCGGCTTTCTATCGTAGTTGCCGCCAATGTTGAAGTGATGCGCGACGGGAAGCTTCAGAAGATCCCGATTGACGAGCTGGTGCTTGGCGATGTGATGCGTCTGGGACGCGGGAACCAAATTCCGACCGATTCGGTGGTGCTAGAAGGGGAGTGCAAGACCGACGAAAGCTTGCTCACGGGTGAAAGCAGGCTCATTCCCAAACACGCAGGCGACCAAATGTATAGTGGGTCGTTCATCAATGCGGGTACCGTATGGGCACGCGTTGAAAAGGTGGGAGCCGATAACTACGCCGCGCAGATCACGAACGAGGCTAAGCAGAAGAAGGCGATCAATTCCGAGATCATGACCAGCCTCAATAAGATCATCAAGTACGTGAGCATCTTCATGTTCCCAGTGGGGCTGCTGCTGTTCGCCAATGAGTATCTCTTGCATCATGTCGAGCTCGATCCTGCCATTCTCTCTACTGTTTCCGCCATGGTGGGCATGATCCCTGAAGGGCTCATCCTTCTTGCTTCAACGGTCATGGCGGTTGCGGTCGTGAGGCTTGCACGACACCAGGTGCTCGTGCAGCAGCTCTACTGCATTGAAACGCTTGCACGGGTGGACGTACTCTGCCTCGACAAAACAGGCACGATCACGACCGGAGGCATGGAAGTTTCTGGTCTGGTGCCGCTTGATGTTCCTGATTCAGAGCCAAAAGAACAAGAGTTGAGCAAGATAGTCGCCTCGCTTGTTGCAAGCGATGAGGACCCAAACGATACTGCACGTGCTATTCAGGAGTACTTCGGGCTTGCCAAAGAGGGGAAGCAAAAAGCCGAACAGGCGATACCGCCCACTGATCTGTTGAAGCCTACGCGCGTGATTCCCTTCTCTTCCGACACGAAGTGGTCAGGCGCCGCTTTTGCCAATGGCGAAGCCTACGTGATGGGAGCGGCGCAATTCGTTCTTGAGAAGAATGCAAGTGCTTTGGCGCAGATCAAAGACGCGCTCGATACCTATGCTGCCGATGCGCGCGTGCTGCTCGTAGCGCGTGTGGAGGGCTTTGATGCTAATGGCGCGATCGAAGGCGAGGTAACGCCGCTGGGCTTCGTGTGCCTGCGCGATCAAATCCGCTCGACTGCTGCTCAGACGATCGCCTACTTCAAAGAGCAAGGCGTGAAATTAAAGGTGATCTCGGGCGATGACCCTCATACCGTTTCTGGTATCGCGCAGAAAGTCGGTATCGAGGGAGCTGATCGCTTCGTGGATGCCACCACGCTCAAAACGGACCAGGACATTGCTTCTGCGATCAAGAACTACAACGTATTCGGACGCGTGCGCCCCGAACAGAAGAAGGCGTTCGTGCTTGCGCTACAGGCTGAAGGTCACACGGTTGCCATGACAGGAGATGGCGTGAACGATGTGCTTGCACTGAAGGCGAGCGATTGCAGTGTTGCCATGGCAAGCGGTTCCGATGCTGCGCGCAATGTTGCCCAGCTCGTGCTCGTTGATAACGATTTTGCAAGCATGCCTGCGGTGGTGGCAGAAGGACGTCGTTCGATCAACAACTTACAGCGCTCGGCTTCGCTCTTTCTGGTCAAGACCTTGCTTTCGATAACAGCAGCGTTCTTGTTCATCTTCTTGCCGTGGCAATATCCCTTCGTGCCGATCCAGCTTACGCTCATATCGGCCTTCACCATCGGTCTTCCTTCGTTCGTGCTTGCGCTTGAACCCAATAAGGATCTGGTACGAGGGCATTTCCTCCCGAATGCAGTGGTGCATTCCATACCTGGCGCAGTCTGCGCGGTGGTGAGCATCGTGGTGCTTACGATAGTGGGCAATGAAGCGATCGGTCTTGATTATCGTCAAGTCTCAACGTTATGCGTTATGGTGGTGGCCTTGCTCGGAATCATGCTGGTGATCAAGCTCTCGATTCCCTTCACGCCACTCCGCTGGGGATTGTTGGTGGTCGTGATCGGCGGTCTTTTGATCGGTGTAGTCGGCTTCGGGTGGCTCTTCGATATCGCGCCCTTTACCCCAGAGATGTGGCAGAGCTTCGGCATTGCAGCGCTGGTGAATATCGTAGCGTTCAACTACCTCTACAACGTGCTCGATGCGCGTCACCAGCGCCGCCTTGCCTCCCTCACCCACTAAGGTGTCGAACGACCGGGTAGTTTGTCACCTTAGATGCCCATGTCTTCGCTGTCTTGAACGAGGAGCTCTTTGCCGTAACGCTCTTCGGTGATCTCGTCGAGCGAGCGACCTTGGGTCTTCGGACACCAGATCACGCCCACCACGAGCGACACGAGCAAGAAGCCGCACATGATCCAGCCTGCGGTTACGAAGCCTGCAGGCGTTTCAACGCCAAGGCCGGCAACAGCAACGAGTGACCAGATGCCGAGCACGCCACGCACGAGGAAGAACATGATGCCCTGCACGCCGCCACGATAGACGGTAGGGAAGAGCTCGGTCGACCAGAGTGCATAGAAGCACTGAGCCGAAAAGCCCGCTGAAACGCCCCAAAGCGCAACGAATACCCAGAGCAACCAGCCCCAGCTATCAGCCGTGCCTGCTTCGAGCTGCATGCCGAAGAACACCATGACCAGCCATGCCGCCAATGCCATGCCTGCGGTCAATGCGAACAGGATGCGGTGCGGCACCTTATCGCCGAGCGCCGAGAAGATGGCGAGCGAACCGATAGCGGTGAGCACCCACATGACCGTTTGGAGCAGCGAGATGGTGGTGTCGTCCAGATTGCCTGCCGCTGCGTACATGTAGGGCATGAACTGACCCATCGTGCCCGCAACGATATTCCAAGTGAGGTAGACCGCAACGAGGAAGATGATCGTCTTGATGTTCACCGCATTGGTAAGCGCGCGCTTCATCATCGAGACGAAGCTCTCTTTCGCCTTCAGCTCCTGTTTGCTGGTCCAGTCGGTGGATTCCTGTAGCTTGCGCTGGAGATTCCATGCAACCAAGGCCACCACGAACAGGATCGCGAACAGCAAACGCATGGCGAACAAGCCGTCAAAAGGACCATAGGTTCCTGCGGGTAGCAGCTCGCCACTTGCAGCGAAGGTGGGGAATACGAGCGAGAAGATGAGCGAGATGAGGAAGATAACAGCCGGACCGCATGACCAGGCGAACTGGCTGATGCCGATGTTCGATGCACGGCGGTTCGACCCCGACATCTCGGAGATGTAGCTCCACGATGCCGGCACGCCCGCGCCTACCGAGAGGCCCGAGATCACGATGCCTATCACCAACATAGGCAGATTCGCTGCGATCATCACGATGAATACGCCCGTGGCATACACGAGCATGTTGTAGGTGTAGATGAACTTTCGTCCCAGCTTGTCGGTGAGGAATCCGCCGATCAGCGCACCAACAGCAGCGCCGAAAGCGTTCGCGCCGACTGCGCCCAAGATGGCGGTCCAGGCACTGCCGAAGTTGAATGCGACCGCCCACGCAGCAAGTGCCACGGATGAAGCAACGATACACCCCGAATCGAGGAAATTCGTAAGGGAAACCGCAATCGTTCCCTTTCTTTCTTGTGAGAGAGCCATGGCAGTCCCCTTTCTAGTCAAGGTGGAAAACGCATTCGAGCGGCGTGCTCACCGGTGAATTGTCGGGATTGACCTCCATGACATCGGCCATGTAATCCCACCATCGTTTGCATATCTCAGTTTCAGCGCTCGTGTCGTAGTGTGCAGGATCTGCTACTTCAACGGAGGCGAAGAGCGTATCGGTCTCGGGGTCAAGGAAGATCGAGTAGTTGCGTGCGCCATAGTCGTGCAACATCGCGACCATCTCTGGCCACAGTTCATCGTGGCGTCGCTCGTATTCAGCGGCAAACCCAGGTAGCAGCTTCATCTTGAAGCCCTGAATCGTATATCCATCTGCGGTCTTTCGCGTTGTCATAGTCTGATTCCTCCTCTTGCTCCGCGCGCTTACTGCACGTTTGCTCCGCGCTTACTGCACGTCGAGAAATTCCTTGTTGATCTCCACGTTGAACTCCACGCCGATCTGCGCGAGGCCTTCATCGGTGATGGTGTTCAAGAACTCGTTCGATCCGCCATTCATCGTGCGAGCGCGGAAGTAGATGTCCGCTGCCTTCTCGATGCAGTGCATGAGCCCGAAGGTCTCGTCGAAATCTGCGCCAGAAACGAACAGACCGTGCTGCGCCCAAATGACCGCAGGATAGCTCTTCATCTGCTCCGACGTGGCTTTTGCGATCTCGTTGCCGCCCGGCACCATCCAGGGCACCACGCCCACACCTTCGGGGAACACGACCACGCATTCGGTCATGGCTTTCCAGAGCGCGCGCGAGAACGTGCGCGCATCGAGCGGTTCGACGAAGGTCATGGCGATGATATTGTTGGGGTGTGCGTGATAGATCACGCGGCAAGCGCCGTCTGTGGCCTTCATGCGGAAAGCGTGGTTCATGATATGCGTAGGGAGTTCAGAGGTGGGTTTGCGGTTCACCAGCCCCCAGACCACACGATAGGCGCTGCCCGCTTCGTTCATCTCGACGATGCCGATGTTCTCGATCGGCGAAGCGGAGACATTATGCATATACGCACCAGACCCGGTAATGAGGAAGTAAGCGTTCGCCAGGGTCGGTTCACTGAAGCCCAGATCGACCCATTCGCGCGGTTCGCTGTCGAAACCGCCGCGCACCTTCGCTACGTCTTCTTCGGTCATACGGTAGGTGAGGTTGCCACCGTTGCGCTCGTGCCAGCCTTGCAGCCAGCCGTCGTCGCAGAGATGGATGAAAGCTTGGATGAAGGGCGCGCGCGTAACAAGCGCTTTGTTGGTTGCGCTGGCGGCGGCATCGAACCCTTTGCCGGCCGCATCCATCGCAGCATCGAAGCCCTTGCCTAGTCCTGCCTGGATATCGTCGAACACTCCCATTACGGTTCCTTTCTACTTGCGCTTTGAGGTGATCTGCTCTTCGTAACGTGCCACTTCAGGGTAGCACTCAAGATCGGTCGGCACCCCTTGGCGCGTGCAGTATTCATCCCATACGGTGCCGAAGGGCATCGATTTCGCAGCTTCGGCGAGCATCATCTTCTCCGTGAAGCGATATTCGTCCTGCAGTTCCTTGAGCTGATCGTTCGGCTGCAAGAGCGCGTAGAGCAGGGATTTCTCCATAGCGCGACAGCCGGTCACCCATGCGCCGATGCGATTGATGGAGGCGTCGAAGAAGTCGAGGCCCACGAGCACCTTTTCCCAGGCGCCAGGGCAACGTACGATCTCGGCGGCGATCTCTTTCGTAGGATCGTCGAAGAGGATCACGTGATCGGAATCCCAGCGGACCGGGCGCGTGACGTGCATGGGGATCTTGTCGAAGAAGAGCAGCAGCGCGGAGAGCTTGTCGGCGACGTTTTCGGTGGGGTGGAAGTGACCCGAGTCGATAAGGTTGTACACGCCGGGATGAGTGGCGGCATAGGCGAGATAGAATTCGTTCGAGCCAACGGTCATGGATTCGAGCCCGATGCCGAACACCTTCGATTCGCAGGCATCGATCACTCGGTCATAGTTCTCTTCGAAGATCTGATCGAGCGAATCCTTCAGGCGCGCGCGCAGCCCATAGCGGTCGCCCGGTACATCCTTCAAGCCGTCAGGGATCCAGATATTGCAGAGCACTTCATCATCGAGCGCTTCGCCGATCTGCTGCGAGATCTTACGGCACGCCTTCACGTGGTCGATCCAGAATCTGCGCGTTTCAGGATCGGGAGAAGAGAGCGATAGCTCGTTGTTCATCTTGGGATGACCGAAGATGGTAGGGTTGAAATCGATGCCATAACCGTGCTCTTTGGCCCATTCGACCCAAGGTTCGAAGTTGGCATACGTGATCTGGTCGCGATCGACCCAGGGGTGTTCGTCGGTGAAGATGGCATACGAGGCGTGCAGCGCGATGCGCTTCGTGCCGGGAACCATGCTCATCGATTCTTCGAAGTCGGCTTTCAGCTCTTCGAAGTTGCGCGCACGGCCAGGGTAGTTGCCGGTGGTTTGGATGCCGCCCGAAAGGCCGCCTTCTTGGTCGAAGCCGAGCACGTCGTCGCCTTGCCAGCAGTGAACCGAGATGGCCTTTTGGGCAAGCTTGTCCATCGCCGCTTCGACGTCGATGCCGAGCTTGGCGTATTGCTCCTTTGCGCTTTCAAACATCGTGGTCATGATGGTGATCCTTTCTGGTGCTGATCGCTGGATATCGATCTTCCTTACCTATATATAAGAGTGGTGTTCGCTGGTTGTGTGCTGCCTTTGCTGGTTTTGCCCGCTCTCGTTGTTTGTCGTTCGCATCTCATTTGAGCTGCTCTTCGTTCGCGCGGTATTCGACCACATTGAACGATTCGGCGATGTTCGTGCGCAGGTCGGCCACGCTATCGAAGACACCATCGGCGATCATCTGCACTGCCAGGTTGCCGAGCGCGGTTCCTTCGGTGGGGCCAGCGTAGAGCGGGATGCCGCATGCACGCGTGGTGAGTTCGGAGAGATACCCATCTTGGCTGCCGCCGCCCACCACATTGAGCGAGGTGAACGTGCGGCCGGTGAGCACTTCCAGATCCGCGATCGAATGCGCATAGCACTGGGCGAGCGAAAGGTACACGCAGCGCATGAGCTCGCCGATGGTGTGCGGAACGTCTTGTCCGCTGCGCTCACATGCGCGGCAGACTTCGTCGATCATCGAATCGGGCGCGAGCAGGCGGTCGTCGTTCACGTTGATCGTGGTGGAGAACGGTTCGGCACTACGGGCAACTTCGATCAGGTCGGCGAAACCTACCTGACCCTTTTCGAGCGTGGGCTCGATCTCGAGTTCGTAGTGCTTGGTGGCGATATCGGTTGCGGGCGTGCTGGCACCTTGTGTATGCGTTTCGTGCGGCTTCGTTTCGCTGGCATTTTTGTCTTTGCCTTCAACATAGGAAACGCCATTGAGTTCGCGACGGATCGATTGGATCATCCAGAGCCCCATGATGTTCTTCAAGAAGCGGAACCGTCCCTGGTAGCCGCCTTCGTTCGTGAAGTTCTGAAGGCGAGAAGCGGCTGAAGTGATGGGCCCTTGGTTCTCGATGCCGAGCAAGCTCCAGGTGCCCGACGAGAGGAAGACCGCGTCGTCATCGCGCGCGGGTACGGCAAGATAAGCGCTGCCTGTATCGTGCGTTGCAGGCACGATCACGCGGGGCATGTAGCCGATGGCAAAGCGTTGCGGGCCGGACCCGGGGGGGCGTGTAGCCGATGGCGGCTGCGATCTCGGGCTTCACCGTGCCGAGTTCGGTGCCAGCCATGACCACGTCCTTGAAGATATGCGCAGGGATGCCGAACGTTTCGAGGATCTTCTGGTCCCAGTCTTTCGCGCGTGCGTTCAAGAGTGAGGTGGTAGAGGCATTCGTGTATTCGTTGGCCATCTTGCCAGTGAGCAAGAAGGCAAGGTAGTCGGGGATCATGAGGAAATGTTCGGCCGCTTCGAGCTGTTCGGGGTTATCGCGTTTCAAGGCGAGCAGCTGGTAGAGCGTGTTGAACGGTTGGCGCTGGATGCCCGTGCGCTGGTAGACCTCTGTGGGGCTCATGATAGCATCCGCCAGCGGGTAGATGCCCTGTGTGCGTTCGTCGCGGTACGCCACCGCATTGCCGATGAGTTGCTCTTGCGCATCGAGCAGTACGAAATCCACGCCCCAGGTGTCGATGCCGAGCGTTTTTGGCTCGAAACCTGCCTTGCGTGCGGCGGCAAGCCCTGCCACCACTTCGTCGAAGAGCATCTCGATGTCCCAGCAATCATGGCCGTCGATGCGTTTTTGGATGTTGTCGAAGCGGTGAACTTCGGCGAGTTGGATGTGGCCGGCTTCATCGATCCAGCCGATGACCACGCGCCCTGAAGACGCTCCGATATCGATGGCGGCGTAACAGTTCGTGTTCAAGGGTGCTTCCATTAGCAGGTCACCCCGCATTCTTGGCAAGAGCTGGGCTCTTCGTTCGTATCGCAGTGCGCGCCAGCAGAAGGTGTTCCCTTCACCTGAACGACTTCGAGCACGTTGGTGGCATGCACGATGCGCTGCGATGAACCAACGGCAAGGTTGCTCGCTTCAGGTGAGGTACGGCGGTCGCCCAGCGTGAAGACTGCGATATCGCCCGGGTTCATGAGGTACGCATCGAGCACGGCTTGTTGGCTCGAGGAGAGCACCTGCGCGGGGTCGCCTTGATTCTTGCCGCAGATCGCGCGCACGCCCCAGCAGAGGCTAAGCTTGCGAGCAACTTCTTCGGTGGAGGTGACTGCGAAGATGGGGACTTTCGGACGGAAGGCTGATACGAGACGCGGCGTGCGTCCGGTGAGCGTAGGCGTGACGATGCCGCGCGCTTCAAGGCTTTCTGCGGTGGCAGCGGCGGCGTACGCGATCATGGGAGAGACGCGCGCGTGCTTTTCGGAGCGACTCGGAACAGGATGCTCCGCCAAGAGATAGGGCTCGCTCGCTTCGGCGATGCGCGCCATGGTTTGTACCGCGAGCTGCGGATACGTGCCGATGGCGGTTTCGCCGGAGAGCATGACCGCATCGGCTCCGTCGTAGATGGCATTCGCCACATCGGCCACCTCTGCGCGCGTGGGGTGGGGGTGGTGGATCATCGAGTCGAGCATGTGGGTCGCGATGACCACGGGGCAGAATGCGCGGTTGCATGCCTTCACGATCTTCTTCTGCAGGTGAGGCACCGATGCCGGATCGACCTCCACACCCAGATCGCCACGAGCGACCATGATGGCATCCGAAGCTTCGATGATCTCGTCGATGTTCTCGACCGCCTGGGCGTTCTCGATCTTCGACATGATATCGATGTTCGTGCCGCCGTTCTTATCGAGGAAGGTGCGGATCGCGCGCACGTCTTCGGCGTTGCGCACGAATGAGGCGGCGATGTAATCGACTCCCATTTCGATGCCGAAGCGCAGGTCGCGCTCATCTTGCTCGGTGATGATCGGGAGCGGAATGGTGATGTCGGGGATATTCAGCTGCTTGCGTTGCCCGAGCGTGCCAGGATTCTGCACGGTGCAGAGGATGTCGGTGCCGTCAACTTTGTCGACGGCAAGTTCGATCAGGCCATCGTCAAGCAGGATGGTGGAGCCGGTCTGGACGGATTCGTGCAAACCAGGG
>OGPW01000765.1_pt1 | contig 24624 bp, 18 predicted proteins | sample 1553061 | NCBI WGS metagenome assembly OGPW01 (sample SAMEA2580292, study PRJEB22360) | human gut metagenome | biome: human gut; feature: human-associated habitat; material: faeces | place: Denmark | collected 2008/2010
CAAGACATTAAATCTCACAGGCTCCTCGCCTGTACGTAATTTGTAGTCTTCATAAAGCATCTTCTGCATCTTGTCAACCATGGCTTTCTTTGTGGCCTTGGCAGATTTCCAACGTCTAAGCGCCTCTTCTCTTGTTAATTTATTCATATCCAATCCTCCATTATTAAATTATGAGCATCCCAAATATCCGCTCTTTCTAAATTTCATTCTACCAGATTAAGCATTCAAGAACTACTATCGGGAAGAATACGACTGCAAAGATACGGATTATTTTTGAAACTAAAGCATCTTTATCCTAATAAAATGCAGATCAATTTTATTTTAGCAACACGGCTGCAAAGAAACAGTATCTGGTAGAGTGTAGTGAGAAAATCGTGAGGGATAACCCCAAATCGTGATGGATAGCGTGAGGGATATTTCCGTTTTTGAAGTATCTATCACGCTATTCAAGTATCTGTATATTAACATATTAAGATGTATGATACATGCAAATCGTGATGGATGATAGATGATTACATAAAATTAGTTCATATGAAGGCTGCGCTGGGTTACGGATATGACTGCATCGGGTTACGGATATGACTGCATCGGGTTACAGATATTACTGCGTAAGCTAACGGAGACGTATCTGTAAGCTTATCAAGAAGTCTGCATCAGCTAACTGAGACGTCTGAACTCGCTTACTGAACTACTTGAATTGTCTTACTGAACTACTTGAGCTGCTTGACTGAACTACTTGAGTTGCTACCCTTCCACTGAACTTACTGAACCCGTACTTGCTCTTTTGGTAAAGTGAGGGTGTGTCATAAGTTTATGATTCACCCTCTTGACTTTTCCTGATGCACAAAAAAGCACGGAATATTAAACTCCGTGCTCTTTTTTGCTTTTATATTTAATCTTGTCAAAACCTTCACCATACACACCGATAACGGCACTCTGACTAACAAAGGCATGGGGATCAATCTCGCTGATAAGACGGAAGATAGCAGGAGCCTGACGCTGCTTGGCTAACACGAAAAGCATCTTCACATCCTGACCGGAATAAAAACCGCTGGCATTCACCACCGTTACTCCCCTATCAGCATCTACATTGATGCGCTTGCCTATCTCCTCATACTTCTGTGAAATGATAAAGAACTGTACGCTTCGTCTTCTGCTGTTTACCACCTGGTCGATGCAGAATGCCTGAACGCAAAGAACTACATAACCATACAACACCTTCTCCCAATCGTGTACCACCAGATAGCTGGAACTGATGATGAAGATGTCGCATATCATAATCACTCTACCTAAGGAAATGTCGCGATACTTGTTGACGATGGCGGCGATGATATCCGTACCACCCGTACTTCCACCAACCGAAAAACCGAGTCCGATTCCGCAGCCACAGAAAACGGCACCCAGGAAAGCAGCCCATAAAGGTTGGTTTTCCAAAAGATGAACATCACCTAAACGGCTGGAGAAGAAAGAGGTCAGGAGGGTTACCACTATAACGGCATAAACAGTCTTGACACAGAACTTTGCTCCCAAAATCTTGAACGCACATATTAATAAAGTGGCGTTGACGATAAAATACGGAATTTGCACAGGGCAACCGGTGGCCCAATAGATAATACTGGAGATACCAGGAAGTCCGCTTGCTGTTACATTGGTTGGCAAGAGGAACACGTTCCATCCAATAGCGTAGGATATCATACCTATCGCAATCAAAACATAGTCTTGTACAGACTTCCACAAGGGTCGAGGAGGAGTCATAATTAATTTATAATTTACAATTTATATTTTTTTAAAAGCTTTTGCCCTTACAGGGCGTTTTTAAATGCAATTATATTTACCCAGGGTGTTGCCTTGGGCTAGGAGCTTCTGCCCTTTACCTTTCCCCTTCGGCCGGTGACCGTTGGTTCAGGGCGTGCTGACTATACATTTCTGGGCGTGTGGGTTTTACCAGAATTTCTTCTGCTGCTCTGACCACTCAAATCCTTGGGTAGCCATTTGGGCTTCTAATGCCGCACGGTTCACATTGAAGTGATTACAAATCTCATCGAGTGTTTCAAACTCGTGGTCACGAAGCAGGAAGTTGATGGCGCTTACGAGCATCGGAACATCATTCATTGGTAACTTATCCATCCTTTTTATATTGATTGATTAATTAATATTTATTATTGATTACTTGAGGCACCATGCCTCTTTCGGGGTGCAAAATTACTGCAAAATTCAGACAATACCAAAAAAATCCCAGCAATCTTTTACCGATTGCTGGGATTTTTATAAATTATTGATGATTTACGCATTCACTGCAACTGAAATCCAGTCGAAGACGAATGAGCAAATACCGAATGCTACGATACCTACGGTGCAGATTGCAAGCGCCAACTTGGTTGAGCATGCGCTCTGGAAAGTAGGAAGCGGATTATCACTGTGCTTGATGAACATAGCCTTCACGATGAGCAGATAGTAGTACAAGCTGATAACTGTGTTTACCAACGCGATGAATACTACGCCGTATGCCCAGGCTCCCAATGTGGTGTGGATGTCGTGTGTACCAACTGCTGCCATGAACACGAAGAACTTCGAGAACATACCAGCGAATGGAGGAATACCACCCAATGAGAACAATGCCAAGGTCATCAGGAATGCCAGACGTGGATTGGTCTTGTACAAACCATTGTAGCTGTCCATCTGAACTGTACCGTTGTTGTGCTCCTCAATAGATGAGATGATGGTGAAGACACTCAGGTTGGCTACTACGTAAATCAATACATAGTAAGTCAGGGCGCTCACGCTCATCGCTGAGTTACCTACCACTGCCAACATGATGTAACCTGCCTGAGAGATAGAAGAGAATGCCATGAAACGCTTCAGGTCGCTCTGACGGATGGCAAACAGGTTAGCGATAGTGATAGAAAGTACAATCACGATGTAAAGCAACACGGTCCAATACTCTACCATTGGCTGGAACACCTTCATGAGGATAGCGCAGAGAGTAAACGCTGCAGCACCCTTAGATACTACTGACAAGTAACCTGTAACAGTAGTTGGTGCACCCTGGTATGAATCGGCTGTCCAGAAGTGGAAAGGAACCAAGGAAATCTTGAAACCGAGACCACTGAAGAAGAATACCATACCGGCGATGGTCAATGGTGATGCAGAGATAACCTTTGCTACATCATCGAAGTACAAAGTACCACAAGCAGCATAGAGCAGAGAGATACCGTAGATCATCACACCACTTGAGAAAGTAGCGGTAAGGATGAACTTAGCACCTGCCTCAGCAGAATTGTGACGGTACTTATCGAATGCTACCAAGCAAGCCATTGGCACAGATGCCATTTCGAGACCGAGGAAGAACAGGAGGAAGTGGTTGGCACTAACCATCATGTTCATACCGAGCAAGGTAGAGATAATCAGCATATAGAACTCACCCTCCTTGAAGGCTGTGTCCTTGCGGCTCAACCACTCCTTAGCCTGTACCATCACGATGAGGGTACCCAGCGCCAGGATGGTCTTCAAGACACCGGCAGCAGGACCTGTTGTGTACATGCCGCCAAATGCCTCTGTGGCTTCTGTTGGGAAGATATTGATGGCAATGTGAGCCACCATCAAGAGACATACCAGAGGATTGAACCACTTACGGTCTGCGCTCTTGGAACTGCAGAAGTCAGCAATGAAAGTGATCAACAGAACTACCATCAGGGTAGCTTCTGGAATCATATTTAAAAATTGACTGTAATTCATTTCTTCTGATATTTATTACATGATTACACTAAAGATAGGACCGACAGCGTCCATGATAATCTTCTCTGCCCAGAGTGGGAACATACCGAGACCTGCAACGCAGGCGATAAGACCTGCTACAGCGATACGCTCGTCCCAGGTAGCATCGTGAAGCTTCTCCAACTTTGGATTAGGAACCTTCTGATAAAGGATCTTACCAACACAACGCAAGATGTAAACCGCTGTTATTACGATAGAGGTACATGCGATGATGGTACATACACGATGGAACATATCTGCATTCTGGAAGGCACCTACGAAGATGGTCATCTCAGCTACGAAACCTGAGAAACCTGGCAAACCGAGGTTAGCCAAACCAGCTACTGCATAACCTACAGAGAGGAATGGAATAATCTTCATCAAACCACCCAGGTAACGTACGTCACGTGTACCAGCCTGATGATAAATCATACCGATAACGGCGAAGAAGAGGGCGGTCATCAAACCGTGAGACAACATCTGGAGGATTGCACCAGTAGCAGCAGTCTCGGTCATCATACAGAGAGCGAAGAGCACCATACCACAGTGAGAAACTGATGAGTAAGCGTTGATGTACTTCAAGTCGGTCTGTACACATGCTGACAAAGCACCATATACGATAGAGATAGTAGTCAGTACGAGGAACACCTTGATCCAGAATCCGTGAGTAGCAGCTGGCAAGAGGAACATGGCGATACGGAAGCAACCGTAACCACCAAGCTTCATCAATACACCGGCGTGCAACATAGATACGGCTGTTGGCGCACTGGCGTGACCATCAGGAGACCATGTGTGGAATGGGAACAGCGCACCGAGGATACCGAAACCGATGAAGAGCAATGGGAAGAACACGTTCTGCACGCTCTCTGGAATCGCATGAGCACCATTAGTATGGTGAGCGATATCGAGGATTTCGAAGGTCTGAGCACCACTGTAGAAGTAGATTCCCAGGATACCGATAACCAAAAGGGCTGAACCACCCATCAACATCAAAGTCAACTTCATGGCTGAATACTCCTTTGCACCACTACCCCATACACCGATGAGGAGGTACATAGGAATCAGCGCAACCTCATAGAACATGAACATGGTAAACATGTCGATAGAGATGAAGAAGCCATATACACCGATGCTCAGGAGCGTGAACCAGAGGAAGTATTCCTTCTTCATTGGTTCCATCTGCCAGGAAGCAAATGTACCGGTGAACACGATGATAGAAGTCAGGAGAATCATCACCACTGAAATACCATCCACACCGAGTGAATAGTTGATGTGCAATGGTTCAAACCAAGGCACACAGTAGGTGAAGAGCATCGGAGCTTGGTCGGCTGGCATTGTCTCACGAGCTTCGAGAAATGCAAACACCAAATAGATGGAGAGACCGAGCAATACGCTGGCACCTGCTACCATCACACCACGAACCTGCTTGTCGTTGCGTGCCAACCAGAGGCCGAGCAACATCAGGAGTGGTACTATGACGAATATACTTAAATTCATTTCTTTTCTATTTACTTAATTGTGAGACTTTCATTAAAGAAGTGCGAGCAGGCACAATGTCAATGCCACGGTACCGGTGAGGAACCAGATAGCATAGCTGCGAACATCACCACTCTGCCATGGGCGGATAGTTTCACCTGCCTCCTGTGTACCCCAAGCCATGAAGTTGAAGGTACCATCGATAACACGACGGTCGAACCATGCGATTGGCTTTGAGAAGCAACCGAAGACAATCTTGTGGGTGAAGAACTGCCAAGCATCGTCGATATAGAAACGGTTCAACGCTGCCTTGTGCAACTTAGGCATCTTCTTAGCCAAAGCGTCTGCCAATGGAGTCTTCTTAGGAGCATACATGTAAGTAGCCAGACCGATACCGATGATAGCAACGATAACAGAGGTTGTTGCCACACTCATGTCGATATGGATATCGTAGCTCTGACCTGTAGCAGAAACGAAGTGACCGAATGGAATCAAACCACAGAGGCAAGAGATGATGGCGAGGAATACCAATGGACCCCACATCACGAAAGGAACCTCCTGTGGCTTGCGACGGTTCTCAGGATCAAGCTCATAGTAGCTCTGTCCCCAGAAGATTACATAGTAGAGACGGAACATGTAGAATGCAGTCATACCGGCAACCACTGTCATGAACCAGCCCATAAATGGAGAGAACTGGAAGCAAGCTGAGATAATCTCATCCTTTGACCAGAAACCTGCGAATGGAGGAATACCTGCAATCGCCAAGCAACCGATGAGGAAGCAGATGTTGGTAATAGGCATATACTTGTGCAGACCGCCCATGTAATCCTTGAAGTTGCTGCCGATGATGACGATGATGGCACCAGAGCAGAGGAAGAGCAACGCCTTGAACATAGCGTGGGTAAACAGGTGGAAGATACCAGCCATGTAACCCAAACCACCATGGTGGTTATCTACAGCGAAGCAAACGCCGAGAGCTACGAGCATGTAGGCAATCTGAGAGATAGTAGAGAAAGCCAGACCACGCTTGATATCACGCTGGCAGCAAGCTACAGCTGCTGCATAGAATGCGGTGAAGGCTGCAATGTAAGCTACATAGTGCAAAGCCTCAGGAGCATACTGTACCCAGATTGGGAAGAGGCTGGCTACCTGATAAACACCTGCTACAACCATGGTAGCGGCGTGGATCAACGCAGAAACAGGTGTTGGACCCTCCATCGCATCTGGCAACCAAATGTGCAATGGGAACATCGCACTCTTACCGGCACCACCGATGAACATGAGGAACAAAGCTGTTGGCATTACCCAAGCTGCACCTGCCAAAGCAGAGTTGAGCTCTGGCTGAGCATTCAAGTCATAGTTGAAGGTTCCTACATAGAAGCTGTAGAACAGGATACCGATGAGGAAGAAGAGGTCAGCGAAACGGGTTACGATGAACGCCTTCTTGCTGGCATGAACTGCAGCATGCTTTGGATAGTAGAAACCGATGAGCAGGTATGAGCAGACACCCACCAACTCCCAGAACAGATACATCTGGAAGATGTTGGTAGCTACTACCAGGCCCAACATTGACATGGTGAAGAGGCTCAGGTAAGCGTAGAAACGCTGCATACCCTTCTCGTATTCCTCAACCTTGTAGTTCTCATCGCGCTCTGCCATATAGCCGAAGCTGTAGATGTGAACCATGAAGCTGACGGTGGTAATCACGATGAGCATCAATACGGAGATTGGGCTCAGACGGAAACCGATGTTGAAGGTGAGCAACTCAGTAAACTTCAACCATGTGAAATTAAATACGGTAACAGTTGGGTACATACCTGTTGAGGCATCACGACCCACTGCAAAGAAGTACTCGTATGCTGTATAGACAGACATCGCGAATACACAGCCCATCAATACGGTACCGATGAGTGCTGCTACCGGTCTTTTCATCTTCATACCCACAAGTCCCAGAACCAGGAAGCTCAGGAATGGCAGAAGAAGTATCAAAAATGCATAATTGTATTCCATTGTCTTTTAGAATTTCATGTTTTCAATACTGTTCACCTGGTCACTGTGATAGTTGCGGTAAACGTTGATAATAATAGCGAGCGCTACAGCTGTCTCGGCTGCTGCTACTCCGATAGAGAACAATGTGAAGAAGAAACCTTCCAACTGTCCTGGGAAGAGGATGCGGTTGAACACAGCGAAGTTCAGGTCGGCTGCATTCAATACAAGCTCGATGGAGATGAGCATGGCAACGAGGTTACGGCGTGTACAGAAGCCATAGACTCCGATGAAGAACAAGAGTGCTGAAAGCACGAAGAAATATTGTACTGGAATCATTTCTTATCCTCCTTTCTTGCGATTAAGATACCACCGATGATACATGCCAACAGGAATACAGAGATAAACTCGAATGGCAATACATAGCCATACTTGTCAGCACCTACCAGTGCAGAACCTACCTGGTCCATTGGCACCTCGGTGTCGGCTACGGTTGCAGCCATATCAATAAAGTGATTCTTCAACACGACGACTGCCAAGGTTACGAAACCAACGAGGCAGACGAGTGCGCGACCTACAATCTTGCTACCCTTGACATGCTCCAAAAGACCCTGGAGAGTACGCTTTGATACCAACTGGATAGCGAAGACATAAAGCATGGTGATACCACCGGCATATACAGAAATCTGAGCTGCACCCAGATAAGTATAGTCGAGCAGGAAGAACATGCCTGCTACACCGAAGAGTACGAACAACAGGAAGGTTGCCGCACGCATGATGCGCTTGGTGAACACGCACATGATGGCTGAGCCAAGGATGACTACTGCCAAGATGACGAACATAAATAAATTTGCTGTTATCATTGTCTAAAGTCCTCCTTACTTAGTCTTGGTGTTAAACTTACCGATTTCCAATGGGGCACCACCCTCGATGAGGTTTGGAAGGCTACCGCCCTTATAAACCTCCTTGTCAAGGTGCATCACCAACTTGTTGCGGTCGAAGACTGCATTCTCGAAATCGTTGACAAACTTGATTGCACCGAAGTTACATGCGTTCACACAGAGCTCGCAGAACATGCAGTCGCCCAAGTCGTACTGGTAATCTACCAGCTTGCGCTTCTTCTTGCCTGTCTCTGGATCCTCCACCATCTCGGTTACAATCTTGATGGTATCGTTAGGGCATGACTTCTCACACAATGTACAACCCACACACTTGTAAGCCTCGTTCTCATCACGAACGAAGACCAGGCGACCACGGAAACGTGGAGATACGTGGAGTGTAGTCTTGCGGTTCTCAGGATACTGCTCTGTGCTCTTTGGTGTGAAGTACTCCTTCATGGTAGTCTTCATACCGATAGCGAGGGTCTTCAAACCCGCTGCAATACCGCCGAAATATGAATTGTTAGACATACTTTCTTATTATTATAATAATGTGTATTAAAGATTATCCGTGGAATCCGAATGCTACGCATACTGTCATCAAGATCAGGATGACCAGTGACAATGGCATCAGATACTTCCACTCCAACTTCAGAATCTGGTCGATACGCAGACGTGGGAATGTCCAACGTACCCACATCAGGAGCCATACCACGGCAAAGGTCTTACCGAAGAACCAGATGAAACCTGGGATGAGGTTCATCAGATTGTCGAAGCCCTCGATACCGATGTTCAATGGCGCCCAACCACCGAGGAATACGGTAGAAGCGATACCAGAAATCACGAAGAGGTTGAGGTACTCTGCCAGGTAGTAGAAACCGAAGCCCATACCTGAATACTCTGTGTGGTAACCTGCGGTCAACTCACTCTCAGCCTCAGCCAAGTCGAAAGGACCACGGTTAGCCTCAGCATTACCTGCTACGAGGAATACGAGGAAAGCCAGAATAGCTGGCACATGCCCCTTGATAATCAACCAGTTCCAAGCGCCAGTCTGAGCCTCTACAATACCGCTTACCTGCATGGTACCGGTAAGAACAACTGCAGAAATCAGACAGAGACCGAGAGACATCTCGTAAGAAACCATCTGTACGGCACCACGCATGGCAGATACCACAGAGTATTTGTTGTTAGATGCCCAACCAGCGAGGAACACACCCAGCACACCGATAGAACTTACGGCTGTGATGAGGAATACACCTACGTTGAAGTCAAGAATATGAGCTCCCTTGTTCCATGGAAGGAATGAGAAAGTACCTACAGAGGCTATGATCACGAGGAATGGTGCCATGTAGTAGAGCAGCTTATCGGCTCTATCTACAGCGAAGATCTCCTTGATCAACATCTTGAGCACGTCGGCGAATACCTGGAAGATACCCCAAGGACCTACACGCATAGGGCCGAGACGGCACTGGAAGTAGGCACACACCTTACGCTCCATGAAGATAAGTACGATAGCGATGAGGGCGTATGCTGTCAAAATACAGATACCCACGAGCACGCACTCAATCAGAATCGACAGGAAGTCGCCCAGACCCAAGGTCTGGCGAAGCAGATTGTCGATGAATGTTGTTACTATACTAAAATCAAACATAATTATCTATCAATATCAGGGATTACGAAATCGATTGCTGCACCTGTAGTGATGAGGTCGGCGATCTTCTGACCACGGAGCATTGGATCCAAGGCTCCTGTGAGTGAAAGACCCATCGGACGCATCTTCATACGGTATGGACTCTTGTCACCCTTTGAGTCGAGATATACACCAAACTCGCCGCTGGCACCCTCAACAGAGAAGTACCACTGTCCCTCCGGAACCTTGATAATTGGCTTCTGCTTGATGTAGTACTCACCCTCTGGAATGTTGTCAATCAACTGCTCGATGATGTCCAAGCTCTGATACAACTCCTGGATATGTACATAGTAACGATCCATTGAATCGCAACCGGTAAGGGTGATTTCCTTCCACTCCACCTTGTCGTACATATCGTATGGATGACGCTTGCGGGTATCGTTCTTCCAACCTGATGCACGACCAGCAGGACCGGTTACGGCATAGTTGATACAATCCTCAAGGTTCATAGGGCCTACGCCTTCGAGACGATTGTGAGTAATCACGTTGTCACCGAATACGTCAAGGTACTCCTGAATCATCGGACGGAGATACTTGCAGAGGGTCTTCACGTTCTGAACGAAGTTAGGGTCGATATCTGCCTGAAGGCCACCGATACGGTAGTAGTTCTGAATCAGACGGCCACCAGTGGTTTCCTCCATAACGTTCAATACGTGCTCACGGTCGCGCATGCAGTAGAGGAATGCGGTCAAGGCACCCAAGTCCTGTGCGGTACAGCCGAGATAGAGCAAGTGTGAGTCGATACGCTGCAACTCATCCATAATGGTGCGGATGTAGCGGATGCGGTCTGAGAGTTCGATACCCATAGCCTCCTCGATAACACCAACCAGAGCGTGGCGGTGCATCATCGCAGAAAGATAGTTCAGACGGTCGGTCAATGCCAAGGTCTGAGGATAGGTCATGTTCTCCCACATCTTCTCGATACCACGGTGAATATAACCGAGGTGTGGATAGATGCGCTTCACGGTCTCACCATCAATAACAGTCTGCAATCTGAGCACACCATGGGTAGATGGGTGGTTAGGACCAATGTTGACAACATAGTCGTTCTCATCAAAGCGACGCTTCTCTGTAACAACGAGATGGCCATCTTCGCTCAAGGAATACTCCATGGTGAAGTCATCCTCTGGCTCATCAGTACAAGGGAACTTGTTTGCCTCAGGACTCATATCGAAGTCCTTGCGCAATGGATAGCCCTGGAAATCGGTGCGGAGGAAAAGACGGCGCATATCTGGGTGACCCAGGAACTTGATGCCGACAAAATCGAATACCTCACGCTCCAGGAGGTCAGCTACCTTCCAGAGATTGATAACTGTAGGAATCACATCACTGCCATCTACCTTCTTGGCGATGGTCTTTACCGAGCAGCGCTCGTTGGTCTGAGTATTCTCGAGAATATAGATACATCCGAGACCTTCCTCACCGAAGTCTTCACCGATGATGGTAACAAGGTAGTCGAAATGCTTCTCGTTCTTCAACTTCGCCATTTCTGAGGCGAAATTATCAAAACTCAATTCAATATTATTCAGTTTCATGTTCTTATACCTTATTATATTAATCAGTTAGACCTTTCTGAGGGTCGAAATCCTCAGGTACTTCAGTTACGATGATAGGCTCCTTGTGTCCGAGCTTCTCGCTGTCAGAGAGGTTCTCGTTGCTCAAGCCGCGAAGACCACCCTTGCTCATAGAGAGTTCCTTCTCATCCTGAGTCATCTTGTGGTTGGCACCACCGAAGAATTTCTCAACCTTTACCTTACGCTGCAACTGCATCATACCGTAAAGGATAGCCTCAGGGCGTGGAGGACAACCAGGGATATAAACATCCACAGGAACCAACTCGCTGATACCACGAACCACATTGTAGCTCTTCTTGAACGGACCACCAGAGATGGCGCATCCACCTACAGCTACCACATACTTAGGCTCAGCCATTTCATCGTACAAACGTTTGAAAACAGGTGCCATCTTATTGGTAATAGTACCGGCACACATGATCAAGTCAGCCTGACGTGGAGAGTTACGGGTTACCTCGAAACCGAAACGTGAGAAGTCGTAACGCGCACAACCTACAGCCATAAACTCGATACCACAGCAAGAGGTACCGAAGGTCAAAGACCAGAGTGAGTTACTGCGTCCCCAGTTAATGGCAGCATCGAGCGAACCGATTACCACGTTAGCACCACCCTCATTGAGCTCCTGCGCAATCTTTTCGAGGGTATCATTGTCCTTAAACTCGTCGTAAGGAATACTCTTGATAGAGGCTCTTTTGTTTACTTCCATTCCAATGCTCCTTTCCGCCAAGCGTAAGCAAGGCCAAATACCAATACCAACAGGAAGAACCCGATGCTCACGAGAGCCATAGGTCCAAACTGCTTAACTACGACTGCCCATGGATAAAGCAATACTGTCTCGATGTCAAACATCAGGAAAAGGATGGCGAACAGGTAGTAGCCCACCTTGAACTGCATCCACGACTTACCCCGCGTGGGAATACCGCATTCGTAGGCTTCGCCCTTCTGCTTGTTGAACGAGCGGGGCGAAATGAGCAGGGCTATACCCAGCGCCGCTACGACAAGCATCACCGCCGTAATCAAAACGGTAACAAACAACGTCAGATTCATAGATTATGGTATCTTATTGGTAATCAAAGAGTGAAAAACGGAACCGACATCCCCCGGAACGCAATTTCCGGCCGGGAAACACGACACGCGGCGCAAATATACAGAAATATTCGCGGAACCACCAACAAAAAAACCTTTTTCTTCCACCACCACGGCCTTCCGGCACACGCGCCCTTCTTCACTGCATCTATCAGCCGCACACGATCATAGCCAAGACCGCCGTGCAATACCCGATCCGCCTCTTTCCCGAAAAGATAAATTGCATCCGCGCCGAAACGACAGCAGGTGGCAAACAGCCCAAATTTTCCAACCACAATATTTCGAATACAAAAACAATCGGATAGACGAAAAAATTAAGAAAGGCCGCGATCAAATCGCAGCCTTCCCAGAATCATCCGGACAGTTTCCAGAGCTATCATCCGAAATAAGTCACCCGGAACATATACCTCAATGAATACAACGCGCGCGGACTTTCGGCCTCAAGTACGAAATTACGGCGAAACCGACCGGTTTAGGTATGATACCCCGCCTATGGACGAACGGAATCAGACGATCTCGATCAGTTGCGCGTCGGCAGCCACCGTATCGCCCTCGGCAACCAACAACTGCTTGACCGTTCCTCCCGCACTGGCCATGATACTGTTCTCCATCTTCATCGCCTCGAGGATAACCACGTCCTGCCCGGCCTCCACTTTATCGCCCGGCTTCACCAGCACCCGGATGATACGGCCCGGCATCGGCGCACTCACCACCCGTCCCGTAATCGGCTCTTTGGCCTTGGCCGACGAAGTCTCGCCGGCCTTCGCAGCCGTCCCTTCCGGCTCGGCCGCAACTCCGGGTTTGCTCTCTTCGTAACGTTTCTTTTTCTGGTCGGTCAGGAAACCTTTGGCTACCAACGGGAACAGTTCGAGTAACAGTACCTCTTTCTCGTTCTCGGCCAGTTTCACGCCGCCGCACTCGTCGAGTACCGGGTTGGGCTGCATCCGGTACTTGGATGTATCGTACGGGGTCTCCTCGCGCACGCCGGCAATCTTCAGCCGGAACTCCGGATCGACCGGAACGGGCGTTTTGCCGTATTCGCCCTTGACGAGCCCTACGAACTGGTTCGAAACATTCGAGTACATCGGTTTGCCGCTGCGGGCATCCAACGCACAGTTCACCGCCTGCGCCCCTACGATCTGGCTCGTGGGCGTCACCAGCGGCGGCAACCCGGCATCGAGGCGCACGCGCGGAATCAACTCCATCGCCTTCTCGAGGATATCCTCGGCCTTGAGTTGCTTGAGCTGCGCCACCATATTCGTATACATACCGCCCGGAATCTCTGCTTTTTTAACCAGTTCGTTCGGGGCCGGGAAATTGAAATGGCGTTCGATAGCATGGCAGGCAGCGATCAGGTCGGCCTCGTTCATATTGCGGGCCGCCTCAATCGCACGGTCGAACTCCTTGTCCACCTCGGCAGGCAACGTATCGGTAAGCGGATTGAACGGATTGGGGAACTGCTTGACGGCGTCGAACTGCTCCAGCTCCTTGCGGATACGCAGCAGCTCGCTGTTGATCTTCGCTACGGCTCCCATATTGATATCCAGCTCGATACCCATCTTCTGACAGAAGATGTAGATCAGCTCGATGGCCGGAGCGGCGGGACCGCCCGCGAAATACCAAATGTTGGTATCCACGATATCCGCCCCGCTGACGATGGCCGACAGCACCGAAGCCAGGCCGTAACCCGGCGTGCAGTGCGTATGGAAATCCACCGGCACTTTAAGATTATGTTTGAACAGGCGTATCAACCCGGCCACCCGTTTGGGAGGAATCAGGCCGCTCATGTCCTTGATCGTGATCATGTCGGCGCCGAGCGCCTCCATTTGCCTGGCTTTATCCAGGAAATAGGCGTCGGTAAAAACTTTGCCCGGCAGCTTCTTGCCCTTGAGCAGCGACGTAAACCGCTCGCCCACCGAAAAGTGCGGGTCGATCGTATAGCAAACCGCACAATCGGCCAGTCCACCGTATTTCTTTACATATTTGACGGTCGATTTGATGTTCTCCACATCGTTCAGCGCATCGAAGATACGCATGATGCCGAGACCGGATTCGATCGCATTGCGGCAAAATCCTTCGATAATTTCATCGGTATAGGGGCTGTACCCGAACAGGTTTCGCCCGCGCGAAAGGGCCGTCAGCTTCGAGACATCACCCACTACCGCCTTGATCTTCTCCAGACGGTCCCACGGGTTCTCGCCCAAGTAACGCATCACCGAGTCGGGCACCGCTCCGCCCCATACTTCCATTGCGTAAAAACCGGCCTCTTTGTAATAAGGTAGCACCCTGTCCACCTGATTCTGGTTCATGCGCGTGGCGAACGACGATTGCTGACCGTCACGAAGAGTCAGATCCCGGATCAAAATTTTCTTTGCCATATCAATATGCATTTGTTGGTCACCCGTGCGGGTTTTGTTATTCCAATAACAAAGATAAGAAATAAACGTCAACCTGTGCAGGTGAATTTGTTTTTGTCCGAAAAAAAACGCACTTTTGCGTCGCAATGGTTCCCGCTGGGGCTCTCCGCCCGGGGATTAAAAGGGAATGCCGTGCGATTCGGCAACAGTTCCCGCTGCTGTAAGTCCCGCCCGCAAGGGCCGGTGCTCTCCGCACAAGCCACTATTCTGTCACAGCGACAGGACGGGAAGGCGCGGAGAGCGGGACAAGTCAGAAGACCTGCCGCTGCGACATAGATTTTACAACCTGCGGCGATATGGGTTGGCAAGTCCCCGACGGCAATTCCGGTATTTTCCCGACTTTCTCTGATTTTCCGTCGCTGTTGAAAAATCTATGGTACAAAAACAACAGCGATGCGTATCTTTTTACTCCATATAGAACGTATGTTCGGGGCCTGCTTTACGAAAGCGGGAGCCCGCCGCATCCGTAAACCGGCAAGCGCGGCATTGCTGTGTCTGGCCCTGTCGCTGCCGCTGGCGGGATGCATGGAGTACGGCCCCGTCGAGCCGATCGACGTCACACTGCCGGGACGGGGGCTGTTCATCTCCAACGAAGGCAATTTCACCTATGGCAACGCGTCGCTGTGCTACTACGACATCACCCACGGCACGATGGTCACCAACGACGACGGATCGAACGATATTTTTTACAGTGCCAACGGAATCCCGTTGGGCGACGTGGCGCAATCGGCGATCGTACGGGGCAACACGGTCTATGTAATCATCAACAATTCGGGCGTCATTTTCGCCATCGACCGGCGGACGGCCAAAATCACCGGCACGATCCGGGGACTCACTTCGCCCCGCTACATGCACTTTCTGAGCGACACGAAAGCCTACGTCACGGACCTCTACGCACGGGCCATCACGATCGTCAACCCCGAAAGCTGCCAGATTACCGGCCGCATCGACGTCAACAACGGCTACGGACGGCAACATCCTACCGAACAGATGGTGCAATACAAAAACTTCGTCTTTACGAACTGCTGGTCATACGACAACAAGATCCTGGTGATCGACTCCGATACGGACAGCGTCGTGGATTCGATCGAGGTCGGCATCCAGCCCACATCGCTGGTGATCGACAAGTACGACAAAATCTGGACGATCACCGACGGAGGATACAAAGGCAGTCCCTACGGGCACGAGGAGCCCTGCCTCTACCGGATCGACGCGGAAACCCGGCAAATCGAAAAACGGATCGTGTTCGACCTCAACGACGCCCCTTCGGAGGTGTGCCTCAACGGAACGCGCGACACGCTCTATTTTATCAACGAGGCCGTCTGGCGTATGGACGTAAGGGCCGATGCCGTACCCGGAGAACCGTTCCTCAAATACAACAATACGATCTATTACGGCCTTACGGTCGACCCGAAAACCTCGGAGGTATACGTCGCCGACGCGATCGACTATGTCCAGAACGGTGTGGTCTACCGTTTCTCGCCACAGGCTGTTCCGCTCGACACACTGCGGGTCGGCATCACCCCCGGAGCCTTCTGTTTTGCCGAATGACAGGAAGGCCCTCACCCCGCTGCAAACGTTTCCCGATGACCTCGAAAATATAACGACATAACCTAACACTACGCACTGCTATGAAACAGTTTTTAATCCTCTCACTGGCCCTCTGCCTGAGCGCAGCCGTTTTCAGCTCATGCAACAACGAAGACAATACGCCCGAAGCCCCTTCGATCTCGTTTAAGGATAACACCGACGGAACGTTTTACGCCAAAGCGGGCTTTCCGCTGACCCTCACCCCGCAGGTCGAAAACGGCGACGGAGCACAATATAGCTGGACGCTGGGCGGACAGCAGGTAGGCACGTCGGCTACCTATACGTTCCAGTCGGACGAGACAGGAACCTATGCGCTGACCCTGACGGTCAAAACCGCAGGCGGTGAAGCGACCCAACAACTTTCGGTCACGGTCGAGCCGGTGGACGTGCACTACCGTCCCGCCACGCAGAACAGCCTGGCGGCCTGCAATGCCGTATACGAATACACCCCGGCCCCGGGCCAGTTCATCAACGAACCCCAATCCGGCTTCAAGAATGAAAACACCCCGGAAGCGGCCTGCGCCTATGCGCTCGAACGAATGGGGAAAAGCGCATATGTTTCGCTGGGCGGATTCGGCGGTTACCTGATCGTGGGCTTCGACCACAGCATCTACAACGAAAAAGGGGCGGACTTTTCGATCGCGGGAAATTCTTTCTCGGGCAGTTCCGAACCGGGAATCGTCTACGTCATGCAGGATGAAAACGGCAACGGCAAACCCGACGACACCTGGTACGAACTCAAAGGCAGCGAATACGGCAAACCCGAAACACTGAAAGATTACAGCGTCACCTATTACAAGCCGCAGTCCACAGGAACCGACATCCGTTGGGAAGACAACGAAGGCAACGAAGGAGTAATCTATTACCAGCCAGGAGGTTTCCACAAACAAGACTCCTATTATCCGGCCTGGATCACCGCGGACAGTTACACGCTCAGCGGCACTCGCCTCGCACCGAAAGTCACGGAAGAAGCGGGTATCGGCTATGTACTCAATGCGTACGACTGGGGCTATGCGGATAATTTCAGCCCGAAAGACGGGACCGGCAGCAATATCGACGGCACCGGCGCGAGAGTCAATAATTTCGAGATCGACAACGCCGTGAAGGCCGACGGTACCCCGGCCGGCCTGCGCCACATCGACTTCGTCAAGATCCAGACAGGCGTACATTTCACCACCGAATCCATCGGCGAACTATCGACCGAAGTGCTCGGTGTCAAGGACCTCCATGCAGGAAAATAAACCCGGACAAAGTCGTGCATTTCCCGCAACCGGCCCCCTCCGTAAACCGACAGACCCAACCACCACATAAAATCATTCATTTCTCAATCTATTTATGAAAAAACTACTATTCGCCCTTTTCGGACTGCTGGTCATCACCTCCTGCAGCAAGGAGCACGAACCGCTCCCCACTCCGCAGGTTTCGATCGAAGCGCCTGCAGGCACCGATCCGACCCAACCCATCGCACTGACACTGGGCGGCACGCTGACCCTCAAAGCGGTCAGCGCCAACACCGACGAGGCTACTTACCTCTGGGAAGTCAACAACGAACAGGTCGGACAAGCCCAGGAGTACACTTTCACGGCAACCGAATTGGGTAACTACATCGTCAACGTGACCGTTTTCAACGCCGAAGGCACCGGCAACACCGTAGGATGCGAAGTAACCGTTTACGGCCCCTACCACACCGGCACCTTCATCCTCAACGAAGGCAACTTTACCTCCGTGCCCAGCTCGCTCATCTTCATCGGCGACGACGGACAGGTCACCGAATCGGTCTATACGAAGGCCAATCCGACGCGCAAACTCGGTGTCACGGCGCAGGACATGTGCTTCTTCGGCGGTAAAGCCTACATCCTCACCCAGAACGGCAAAAAGGCCGAAGGATTCGACGGTTACCTGACCGTTACGAACGCCGAGACGATGACCTATGTGACCGACTACACGAACGACGAGTTCAGCGACCTGAGCGCACCGACCCACCTCGCGGTAGTCAGCGCCGACAAAGCCTATATCCGAGACGGCCGTGCAATCTACGTCGCCGACCTGAAGAACCGCAAGCTCAACGGCAAAATCGCAGGTTCGGAAGGCGCCCTGAAAATCAAGATGGTCAATACCGGCAGCAAGGTATACGCCGCAGCGGGCTCCAAACTGCTGGTGATCGACCCGGCCAGCGACGCCGTCACGAAAACAATCGACCTGCCGGGTACCTCTTCGGGCATCGTGCTGGGCAAAGACGGCAACATCTGGTCGTCCTGCGCAGGCACGCCGTCCTACATGGTGCAGATACTGACCGCAACGGACGCCATCGGCGTCAAGAACGAGGTCAAGGACATCAACCTCTCTGGCGGCTGGGTACCTTCTATCGGCCTCTGCGCTTCGAAAACCGACAACGTTCTCTATTTCTGGAAAGACGAATCCCCGGATTGGAGCCACTACGACTATCCGATCTACAAGCACGACTGCACGACCGGGAAAACCGAAAAGTTCATTTCATTGTCTGAAACGGCTAAAGACGGCAATTACCTGATATACGGCGGCATGGGCGTACATCCGCTCACCAACCAGCTTTTCGTAAATTCCATCAAAGGATACGGCACCGATTACCTGACCAACAGCATCCACTCGTTCAGCAACCAGGGCAAATTGGTCAAGACCTATTCGGACAAGACCTCCTTCCCGGCCGGCGTATTCTTCAAGACCGAATAGCTTGCAACCGGAATAACGCATTGAACTGAGGAAAAACGTGAACAGAACCGCGTTCATACTCTGCATGACACTTGCCGCCATCGGGGCCGGCCCGCTTCAGGGCCAGGCCCCGAAACGGCTCGTGCAGTTGCAGGAGGTATCGGTTACCGGTAAACGGCCGCTTACGGACGTAGGAACCACCAAAACCGACCTGGATACCCTGACGCTGCGCGAAACGGTGGTCAACAGCATGGCGGACGTCCTCTCGCAAAACACGCCCATATTCATCAAATCGTACGGACGCGGGTCCCTCGCCACCGCATCGTTCCGGGGTACTTCCCCGTCGCACACGCAAGTGTTGTGGAACGGCTTGAAGCTCAACTCGCCGACGCTCGGCATGGTCGATTTCTCGATGATACCGTCGTTTTTCATCGACCGCGGCAGCCTCTACCACGGGGCCAGCTCGGTGGGTGTCTCGGGCGGAGGGCTCGGCGGCGCCGTCGCGCTCGACACGAAACCGACACAGGGACTCGACGGCATAAAACTCAATTTCATCCAGGGCATCAGCAGTTTCAACACCTACGACGAATTCCTGCGGGTGCAGTACGGCAGCCCGAAATTCCAATCCTCGACCCGTTTCTATTACGCCAACGCGAAGAACGACTTCCCGTACGTGAACTTCAACAAGCGCAACGAGGACGGCACCTACCCCACCGAACGCAACAAAAACGGTTCGTACCGCGACCTGCACCTGTTGCAGGAACTCTATTGGCAGGGGCGCAACAACAACAAATACGGCTTTACCGGATGGTTCCTCGATTCGCGGCGCGGCGTACCGATGCTCAACGTGAACTACCGCGAAGAGGACCAGTCCAAAAACCAGCAGGACGAAACGACCGTACGGCTGGTCGGCACCTGGGACCGCTACAACGACCTGTGGAAACTCTCCGCGAAGGCCGGATACAGCTATTCGAACATGCTGTACACCTACAAGGGCGAGAACGGCACCGAAGAACTGGTCGAGATGATCCACTCGCTGAGCCGTATCCACACCGGCTACGCCCAGTTCTCCGCCGACTGGTATCTTTCGCCCAAATGGATGTTCAAAGCCAATGCGTCGGTGAACCTCAACGCCGTGAACAGCTACGACAAATACGACAAAACGGGTTACGACAAGCAGCGCGCCGAAGCATCGCTCTTTGCCACGGCCAAATACCGCCCGGCCAAAGGGCTGAGCTTTGCCGCGGACCTGCGCGCCGAGAGCTACGGACAGCACCTCACCCCGCTGATTCCCGCTTTTTTCGCCGAATACGTCCTTTGGCCGCAAGCGGGCCTGGTCGTCAAAGCTTCGGTCGCGCGCAACTTCCGCTACCCGTCGCTCAACGACCTCTATTTCCTGCCCGGCGGCAACGATTCGCTGCGGTGCGAACGGGGTTTCACCTATGACGGAGGCATCGAAACGGGATTCGAAGCGGGACGCTTCACCTTCCGGGGCGAGGCGACCGTCTACAATTCGAAAATCAAAGACTGGATCCTCTGGCTTCCGACAGCCAAAGGCTACTGGACGCCGAGCAACGTGAAGCAGGTGCACAGCTACGGCTTCGAGCTGCGCGGCCGGCTCAGCGTCGACCTGGGCCGCCAATGGGGTATCCGCTTCGACGGCAACTGGGCCAAGACCCGTTCGATCAACCAGGGCGAACCGCAGAGCTGGGCCGACCAGTCGATCGGAAAACAGTTGGTCTACATTCCCGAATACTCCTCGTCTGTGACGGGGCGCCTCAGCTGGAAACGCTTTACGCTCCTCTACAAATACAACCACTACAGCGAACGCTATACCACTTCGAGCAACGATCCGGGGCGGCTCGGCGTACTGAAACCCTATTACATGAACGACGCCTCGCTCGAAAAGGTCTTCATCTCACGCGCCGGCGAGCTTTCGCTAAAATTCTCGGTTTACAACCTCTTCAACGAGAAATACGTATCGGTGCTCTCACGCCCGATGCCCGGCCGCAACTACGGCTTTTTCCTCAGCATCACCCCGCACTGGAAAACACGCAAAACGGCGCCCGGCTCCGGATCGGATTCCCTAACCGGTACGGTTTCATCCCGCTAAAGGGGCAGGAGCTGTTCTGCCGCACTCATCCCGCCGTCTGCCGGCTTCCGTTCCCGATAGAGTTGCCCGTTCTATTCCTACGGCCCCTTTACCGATCATGCCCCCGATGATCTCCAATTGAAACATTGTTTTTCCGATGCAAAAAGTTTATCTTTGCTAGTATCCCTACAGATGGTTCCGGCAAGGATCCCGGTTCCTTCGTGCGGATAATCAGCCATGTACTAATACAAAATTTTGCATGATAAACCGATCCAGACTTGCCGCGCTCACAGCCGTACTGCTGTTGGGTGCCTCAGCCTCTTCCCCCGTTTCAGCAACCAGTACCCGAACTACAGACCTGCCCGGCACAGCGGGATCCGCCGATGCCGGCAACAGCCGCCGCCCGGAAAACCGTCCCGCCGCTGGGGTCGATCCGCTCTATTCACGTACTGCACCGGCCCCCGCCCCGGACACCCTCCCGGGTTCACCGTGGTTGTATGCCGATACGGAACTGGAAGCGTGGCGGCTGCACCTGATGCGCCAGCGGGTCAAGGAGGCCCGGCTGCGGGTCAGGTATCCCGGCAACTACTACGAGCCCAGTAACCGGGCCTATTTCCGCATCCCGGCATCGGTCGACGCACACTACCCGAGGTGGGTATCGCTCAACGCATACGGCAACGTACGCGTCATGATGGACGGACAGACGATTTATACCGGTGCAGCCAGCACCTCCCCGCACAAATTCAAGCTCTCCGCACCGGGAACCTTGATGGTCGCACTCACGACCGAACAGGAACCGCCCGCACTATGGGTCGAAAAAGGTGAGTTCGCCACCGGCAACCCGCTCTGGCAGGCTTCTGCGGACAGCCTCTCCTGGAGTTATCCGTGCGCTTATCCCCGCCATAAAGACGGGACGCTGCCGCACAGGTTCGAAACCCCTACCGTCCGGTTGCAACCGGCGTCCCAAAACGACACCCTCTACGATTTCGGCCGGGAGCTGTTCGGTTTTATCGTACTGAAAGCCGACAGCAAGCCGCAATTCTTTGCCGGCGAATCGATACTCGAAGCAGTCGATACCGCAGCGCGCCCGCGTGAACAGAGCTTCGATCTGGAAGCGGCCGGCAAAGGCCTTTGGCGTTCGGTGACGCCGGTGGCGTTCCGCTACGCTTACCTGCCGGACGGAGCCTCGGTACAAACGGTCGCATGCGATGCCTACGCCCACCCGGCCCGCTACCGGGGCGATTTCCACTCCGCAGACACACTGCTCAACGACATTTGGTTCAAAAGCGCCTACACGCTGCGCCTCTGCATGCACGAATTCCTGATGGACGGCATCAAGCGCGACCGCCTGCCTTGGGCGGGCGACCTGGCGATGAGCATGATGGTAAACGCCTACACGTTCGCCGACCGGGAGATCGTACGGCGCACGATCGCAATGCTCGGCCGCGAAGGAATCGCACAGACCGACATCAACGACATCGCCGACTACTCGCTCTGGTGGCTGATCGCACAGGATCGCTACCAACTGTTCTTCGGCGACCGGCTCCACCTGCAACGCGAATGGCCGCGCATCAAAAAAGCCCTCAATGTACTCGAAAGCCGCTGCGATCAAAACGGCATTCTGACCGACAGCATCCGCTGGCTTTTCATCGACTGGGTCGATGTCGAGAAGGAAAACGCCTTGCAGGTGCTTTGGTGGTGGGCGCAGCAAAGCGCCGTATCGCTCGCGGAACGGATGGGCGACAAACCGTTGGCGGCCTATTGGCAGAAGAAATCCGACGCGCTCAAAAGCGTACTGCTCGCACGCGGTTACGATCCCGTGCGGCAGGCATGGCGCGGCAAACCCGACGGGGAGAGCAAGCCGAACCGCCACGCGAACTTCCTCGCGGTAATATCGGGTCTCGCCACCCCGTCGCAATACCCGGGCATCCTCAACATTTTGGGGGATACGACCGTGACAGCGGTCGGAACCCCCTACATGGCCGGATTCGAATACATGGCCCTCTCCCGGATGCGTGCTCCCGAACGGATGCTGAAGCAGATGAAAGAGTATTGGGGCGGTATGATCGCCCAGGGAGCGACAAGTTTCTGGGAAGGCTACGATGCGAATGAAGACGAAGTGAAACAGTACGGTTTTTACGGGCGTCCGTTCGGCAAGAGCCTCTGCCATGCCTGGAGCAGCGGCCCGGCAGCGCTGATCCCGTCCGAACTGCTGGGCATCCGCCCGTTGAGCGACGGTTGGGCGACCTTCGAGATCGACCCGCAGGTTCCCGCTTCGATGCAGCCGCTCGAAGCGACTATCCCCACCCCGTACGGCGATATCCGGGTTTGGCTGCGGGATAACCAGCTGAAAGTCGAAGTGCCGCAAGGAAGCACCGCAAAATTCCGCGGCAAAAGCTACACCTCGGCAGTGCCGCTGGAGGTCCGGCTGTAACCGGAAAACGAATTCCACACAACAAGGAAACATCCGTAACCGGACATTTCCGGCGGGTCTTTGCCGCCAAACCGACACAATCGGGATGGCCGCGGAACCGTCCGTGAGGAATCGTCCCGCCAACGAAACAACTTTACGAAAGGTGCAAAAGCGGCAAATTATTGCTATTTTTGCCGTGGTTTCCAACCTACAACTACCCAACGGATAAAAGATGGAGAAATACAGCCTCAAAGAAGTAACTACCCGGAACGATGCACGCGAATTCCTCGACTTCGCCAAACGGCTTTACCGCGACGAACCGAATTGGATCTGCCCGCTGGACCAGGACATCGAACGCCGCTTCGACCCCAAATACAACGAACTGTTGCGGAACGGAGAGGCGATCCGCTGGCTCGCCCTCGACACGCAGGGCCGCACCGTCGGACGCATCGCGGCGTTCTATAACCCGGAACTGGCTGCCGCTGCAGATGGACAGCCGACGGGTGGCTGCGGTTTCTTCGAATCGATCGACGACCAGCAGGTAGCCGACCTGATGTTCGACGCAGCCAAAGAATGGCTCGCCAAGAAAGGGATGGAGGCGATGGACGGCCCCGTCAATTTCGGAGACCGCGACCAGTGGTGGGGCCTGCTTACGAAAGGCTTCGAATTCACGCCGCTGTATACCAATCCCTTCCTGCTCATTTCCGACGCAGGCCATGCCGTGGTCATTGATCCGGCGGCAGATGCGCAGACCTACGATAAAATTTTAAAGGAAAACAATGCGCAGCTCACCACCATCCTGTGCACCCACGGCCACTACGACCATGTGGGCAGCGCGGCAGCGCTGAAGGCAGAGTGGAACGCTACTCTTTACTGTGAAAAGGCAGACCTTGCCGGCGACCGGATGTACCCGCTTTCCACTGCGGACTGCGGCTACACGGAAGGCGAGCAGATCGCGGTGGGCGAGTTGCACTTTACCGC
>OGPW01000774.1_pt1 | contig 24545 bp, 23 predicted proteins | sample 1553061 | NCBI WGS metagenome assembly OGPW01 (sample SAMEA2580292, study PRJEB22360) | human gut metagenome | biome: human gut; feature: human-associated habitat; material: faeces | place: Denmark | collected 2008/2010
CGGTTAATCTGATGAAGCTATGTTTGCAGAGTGACGCGATATTATTTAAGTACACTTCAAAGGATGGAGAGCCCAAAAGTATAAGATTTCCATTAGCTGGATTGGCCGAGCATTATTTAGAGCAGTTTGTGTAATCAGCTCCCCAAATATCTTTTAGCTTTTGTTCGCATTCCAGGATTAAAGGCGTCAAATGCGACATCATACGAGGCTGATTGTCAAACCCTAAATTACTACAATCAGGAGGATACATCTTATCGATAGCTTCCAGGTCGGATTGAGTCCAAGATAATTTGTCATTGAACTCGTAGCGTTGTATTTCGGCGCAATAATTTATCGGCGCCTGATTATCTGTCATTGCACGCAATTGACACAAGCTATATAATTTGCTCAATCTTTTATCTGCGCTCACAAAAACAGGATAAATTGAGGTTATATTCCCTGTACAGGCATAGGATATATATCGGGCCACATGATGCATGATTGTAGGATAGCACAAATCAATCGCACCTTTAAAAATATCATGCAATTTCTTAGTGTTACTTTGATTGGTTGTGGGAAGAATGATCTTATTAAAAGATGTATCCCCGCCAAATGCATGTAAAGCGATTATCTTGATGATAGCCATAAGGCAATTTACGTCTTCTCTCATAAAACGGCACAACTCCGACATCGCATCCATCGGAGATAAGTTACCATGCATAAAATCGTGATAAATAAGGACAAATTTCAAAGACAATAAATAAGCGACCAATAGCATGTGATCCTCATCCTCCAAGGTATTTAAGTAGGGAGCCAAAGAGTTCTCTGGATAAGAATCACCCGAAGTCTTCAAAGTTTCTGGCGCTTTACGTTCAATGAACTTGTCCCATTCTTGCGTGCTGAGATAAGTTAAATAGGTCACAATGTTCGTTGTAACCTGCCGTTTTTCTTCATCGATTTGGAAATTACTCTTTAAGCGAGAAGTTTCATCGATCCCCAAGGAGGAATTCACCTCCAAATCATATTGCTGTATTTTAGAGATTAATTGTTTAATATTCTCATATATACCTGCTTTTTTGTATTTGACAACAAATTGCTTAGGATCCAAATAAAAATCCCGCAAATATATAATGACATTGGCATCAAACACCAAGAAGAAGCACTTAGGGTCAATGTATTGAAAAACATCCTCTATATTGGAAAATTCACGAGCAGGAATATAATACGATGAAAAATAAAACATTTTTGTTGTTAAGATAAGAAAATAGTTTCCAACGATCTCGCGATAAACACTAAATAAATCAAAGCAACCACTTATTTTTTAAAAGAGACCCTGCCGTGGGGGAAAATTTTGCGGCGATTTTGAAAAGGACAGACATTGAAAAAGGGGTATATAATTAGACCCTTTGAAAATGTTTGTCCTTGTTTTCTATCCGATACAATCACCTATCAATAAACCACTTAATTATTAACCTGCAAGCTATTACGGGTAGCAATTGTTGGACACCACGTTTCAAGTTCTCTCTTCTAAATATGTAAACAGCTATATATCAGCAACATTGCTGTTGTAGCTCAGTGGTAGAGCACTTCCTTGGTAAGGAAGAGGTCACGAGTTCAATCCTCGTCAACAGCTCAAAGTTTAGAAACTGCAAAAATACGCGCAGATGAATTGCAAAAGCCGCATCAAATTCTTGGTGCGGCTTTTTCTATCAAAAGTTCGGCATATTCGATTTTCTTCTTATCTTTATGTTTTTCTAACAGCGTCTAATTCTCAAGGCCAAAAATATACCTGTTAACATATTCACAACAGATAAGTTCTAACACACCATGAACAACCGTTATCTTAATCGACTGTTTTTGATTTTAGCCGGCCTGACAGTGTCAACGACAGTCTGGGCCGAAATCCGATTACCCAATCTTTTCAGCAACCACATGGTACTCCAGCGCGAATGTCCGATCGAAATATGGGGTTGGGCCGACCGGGGAGAGTCCGTACAGATACTGTTCGACGGCCAGAAGTTTAAAACCAAAACCGATGCTGACGGATGCTGGTCCGTCACGTTGCCGCCCCAAAACGCCGGAGGTCCCTACACCCTTACCGTCAAAGGCAAAGAAGGCACTATCACTTTGACCGACATTTTGATCGGCGATGTATGGATTTGCGGCGGACAATCGAATATGGAATGGAACGTAGCCAGCTCGATCAATGCAGATAAAGAAATAGCTGACGCCGACCATCCGAATATACGATTCTTCACGGTGCCCCACAATGCCCGGGGCATACCCGCCGAAGAGATAGACAGCCGCTGGGTCGTCTGCTCACCCGAAACCGTTCCGAATTTCTCGGCTGTCGGGTATTTCTTCGGACGCAATCTTTCCCAGCAGACAAATGTTCCCATTGGGCTGATCAACAGTTCATGGGGAGGCACCCGTATCGAAAGTTGGATGAGTCCCAGCACTTTCCGTAACCTTTTTACTGATGAACGCACTTTCTATACGCAGCGGAATCACGATACCTCTTTTCCCGCACCTGATCTGGACCGACTGTACCGGGATAATGTAGAGTCCATTGCACGTTTTCAGACCGCCGTACAGAAAGAAGATCCGGGAGTAGCTCAAAAATGGTATGAAAATTCGCACGATATCTCCTCCTGGCAGGATGTTACCCTTCCTTCCATGTGGTCGAAAACGCCTTGGCTCAAAGACGTGGACGGACACTTATGGCTAAAGGCTTCCATTGAGCTTCCCCAAGGAGTGGAGCAACTCTCAGCAACACTATGCCTGGGACAGATCGACGACCGGGATATGGTCTGGATCAATGGGATTCGCATAGGAGACACTCACGGTTATGCGATAGAGCGCCGTTACACCATCCCCTACAATCTGCTTCGGAAAGGCAACAATACCATCACTTTACGTATTACCGATACCGGCGGAGACGGAGGCATCAAACCGAACACCTCTCTTTATTTGGAAGCCGGAAGAGAAAAATATCCGTTGGAAGGAATATGGAAAGGTAAACTGTCGCTTACAAGCAAAGATTTCTACCAGCGCACCCTCTCCCCCAACGAATATCCCTCAATGCTCTACCTCGGCATGATCGCCCCGCTGACAAGGTACAAAATCAAAGGTGTGATCTGGTATCAAGGGGAAAGCAATGCAGCCCAGGCTCTTACTTACCGAAAACTCTTTCCTGCCTTGATCCGTGACTGGCGGGCCGACTGGGGATATGAATTCCCGTTTTATTGGGTGCAACTGGCCAATTTTATGGCCGCAGATTCACTACCGGTCCAAAGTCAATGGGCTGAATTGCGCGAAGCCCAGACGATGACTCTGGCACTGCCCCGTACCGGACAGGCCGTCACAATCGACATCGGCAATCCGCTCGACATCCATCCGCGCAACAAACAGGAAGTAGGCCGTCGCCTGGCCCTGATTGCCTTGCACCACGATTATGGCCGGAGCGACTCGGTGTACAGCGGACCGATTTTCCGGTCGATGCAGGTCGTGGGCGACCGGGTCATCCTGACTTTCGATTCGGTCGAATCCGGATTGGTCGCCAAACAGAAATACGGTTACCTGCAAGGATTCTCGATAGCCGGAGCCGACAGGCTGTTCGTCTGGGCCAAAGCCCGGATCGATGGGGAGGACAAGGTAATCGTATGGAGCGACCGGGTAGCAGTTCCCGTAGCTGTACGGTACAACTGGGGCAACAACCCCGACGGCACCCTTTACAATGCCGAAGGACTACCGGCAGTCCCTTTCCGCACGGATGAATGGAAAGGGATCACCCGATAAGAAGTTTGCGACAGAAAACCCGCCCTCATTTACACTATAACAACCTGAATCCCAGAAACCTTGTCCGTACGCCGAAAGATTCCCGGTTCCTTTTTTATCGACTGGAGTGATATTCTCGGAACAATTCAACAGAATGGTCAGGCATCCGCTTCCAAATGTACTACTGCGTCCAGGGAACAAAGTTCCATAAGAGGATTACATCCAGGATGTTTTTATACAAAAAAAAGGCAAACCGACAGAAATTGCTATCTTCGCACTCCGGGCCGCCACGAGGTTTCCCGGCATTCGTTCATTAAAAACTACACACTGCTATGAAACGCATCTGCGTCCTGTTCACCGCACTCATCCTGTGCGGACATATCGAGGCGGCCGAACGGGTCGTCTGCGTCAATCCGCCCTTGGGCGGAGCTCCGCAAGGGGCCGTCCTCGCCTCCACACTGCAAAAGGGAATCGATCTGGCCGGAAAATACCGCCAGAAGGGTGACCAGGTCACGCTGCTGATCGGCGAAGGCACCTACCGGCTCACGAAAACGTTGGAGATGACCGCTGCCCAATTGGGCGCTCAGGGAAACCAGTTGGTCGTGCGGCCGATGGACGGAGCATCGGTAACTTTCCTCGGCGGTATGGATGTTCCCCTGACCCTGCTGGAAAAGGCACCCGCTTCGGAAACCCGGGTCCGGGACGAAATACGCGACAAAATCTACAAGATCGACCTGCGCAAAGCAGGCGTAAAACAGATCGGCGACCTGCGCAACGTCGGTGCCGGGCGCCCCTCGCTGCCGGCATGGACGGAAGTATTCATCGACAACGAGCCCCGCCGCATCTGCCGCTGGCCGAACGATACGATGGAGCTGATGGGTAAAGTAATCGACAAGGGATCAATTCCACGCTACGGCGATTTTGCGAACAAAGGCGGCACGTTCGAATACTGCGGCAACCGGCCTTCCACGTGGAAAAGCAAACCCGAATGGCTCTCCGGCTACTTCGCATGGGGCTATGCCGACGATATGCTGAAGGTGGCTAAAATGGACACCGCAGCCAAGACGTTTACCTTTGCAGAAGCGGGCATGTACGGCCTGATTTCGGGCGAAGACTACAACCGCTGGTTCGTGATGAACATGCTCGAAGAGCTCGACACGCCGGGAGAATACTACCTCGATGTCCCGAACCAAACGGTCTGGGTCTACCTGGATAAAATTCCCGAGTCCATAAAGGTATCGTTGCTGGCCGAACCGATGCTTTCCATCGAAGGGGTCGAAAACGTAGAAGTGCGGGGAATTTCGTTCGAATGCACGCGCGGAGTGGGCATCTATATGGAGCGCACCGAACGAACCGTCGTGCGCGGCTGCCGTTTCCGCAATATCGGGACACAGGCCGTTCTCGTCGGCAAAGGGAATGCACCCTTCGACTATTACGGACAGCAGGTAGGCAAAGAGTGGCCGCAGGTATCCGGCATGCTGGGATCGATGCCGCTGGTGATGTGGCAGCATCCGTCGCTCGACCGGCAGGCGGGACACAACAACGGCGTGGTAGACTGCGTCATCTACAACGTGGGCGGCGGCGGCATCAACATGGGCGGCGGCAACCGGCTTACGCTCGAACCGGGCGGAAATTACGTTCAGAATTGCAGCATATCCCATTACAACCGCATCGAAAAATCATCGCGCCCGGCTATCTACATCTGCGGCGTAGGCAACCGTATCAGCAACTGCGAGATTTTCGATGCACCTTCGACGGCCATCCAGTTTAACGGCAACGACCACCTGATCGAATACTGCAACATCCACAACGTCTGCAGCGAAATCGACGACCTCGGCGCAATCTACAACGGACGGGACAAAACAGAACTGGGCAACAAACTCATGTACAATTATGTACACCACCTGAGCGCCAAACACCGTGTAGCCGGGTTCTACCACGACGACGGCGCCTGCAACATGACCGTAATCGGCAACATCCTCTACAAGGCGGGACTGCATCCCGTGTTGGTGGGAGGCGGTTCTGACCACTACTATGAAAACAATATCTTCATCGACTGTCCTTACGGACTCTATATCGACGACCGGATGACGCACTGGGGCGACAACGACGATACGAACAACACGTTCAAGAGCCGCTTCGCAGAGGTCAATGCCTCGCAACCTCCCTACTCCACGAAATATCCGTTCATCCTCGATTACATCAACAACGACTACCACAACCCCGTTCGGAACAATTTCACGCGCAACCTCTTCTACAACGTCACCACGCTGGTCCGTGCAGGGGAACGTCCCTACGAACGCGCCTATTACAACATGACCAACAGCTGGATTACCTGGAGCGGACACGGTTACCCGGCTCCCGGATTCGTAGATGAGGCGAACGAAAACTGGAACCTGAAACCCGATGCCGAAGTCTTCAAACAGATCCCGGGCTTCAAGGCCATTCCTTTCGACAAGATCGGGTTCACGATGCCGGCCAATACGTGGAAAGACTGACAAGCGGAAACTTTCCCCGAAAGAGGCGGCAAATTCATTACGGAAAACGCGGATACCATATGGGCCTCCTTAAAAAAAACGGGAAGAGTGTAATATGGCGTAAACAGCACTACTACTGCAACTTAACATCATTTACAAGAAAGTAGTCAAGCGTTCAAACCGCACGAAAAGGCATAGTTCGGAAGGAGTTGCGTGACCAGATTCATACTGGGCTTACTGCTCAGTTTACCTTGTGCTTCGGGTGCCCATTCTCCGTTCCCGAAAGGCGGTCCTTTCCCGTCCTCTTCCAGCGGTTCTGTTCCCGATGAGGCTCAGCGGTTTTCCTCGCCGATCTATTTCCGTATAGGGAGCAGTTCCATCGACCCCACGTTCGAGGGTAACGGTGAGCGGTTGGAAGCTTTCATGTCCCGTCTCCGCGCGGTCAGCGCCGACAGCAACTACGTTATCAGCCGTGTCATCGTGGCGGGTAGCGCCTCCCCCGACGGTGCTCTGGATCGCAACATCGAGCTGGCGGGGCAGCGTGCGCAGTCCCTGGCGCGTTATATCGCCGATCACAGTTCGGTCCCCACCGGGCGTATCGAAGTGATCAACGGCGGTGTCAACTGGCCGGGCCTTCGTGTCATGATCGAGGCCTCTACGGATATGCCCGACAAGGAGAAGGTGTTGGAGCTGATGTACCTCAATTGGGACGATCCGAACCCGACCCGGATGAAAACCAATATCCAGTATTATAACAATAGCAAGGCATGGTACTATATGTACGAGCATTTTTTTCCCAAGCTTCGTACCGGTGCCGAGAGTACGGTCCGCTATAAGAACCCGAGCCAGCTGAGCTTTGAGAACTGGTATCTTCTCCAGCAGTGGATTATGGATTCGTCCCTTTCGGAGGAGCAGAAGCTCGCTCTTCTGGACGCTCTTGCCAACGAGCCCGACGCAGCGCGTCGCTACGCCCTTCTTTCGGAAGTGCTTGGCGACGAGTTCGACCGCTGGCGCGGTGCGATGCTCAGCGGTCTTCTCAACAGCGCGAGCCCCCTGGCCGGCGACAACTGGATGCTTCTTCGCACTCTTGCCGCCGCCGATCCCGACCTGCCCGGCAAACAGGATATCCTCATCACGATCGACGGCACCTCCGCCACCGAAGGCCGCGAGGCCCAGCTCAAGGAGATCGGCGGCGGGGAGTCTTACGAGTATATGAAAGACCACTTTTTCGAGGAGCTGCTCGTCAGCAAGATTCCTCCCACTCCTTCGCGCTATCTGAATACCGACGGTGAGATGGTCAAGAGCACACTTGCCGCCGAGAACTGGAAGCGCCTTCGGGCGATGATCTCCGCCTCCCAGATGCCCGGCAAGGATGAGGTGCTCGCCATTATCGACTCCGCCTCCACGGACGAGGAGCGTCTTCGCCTTCTCAAGGAGCACGATTCTGGGCGCAGCTACGAATATATCAAAGAGGTCTTCTTCCCCGAGATCCTCTACGGACGTTCTGCCACCTCTCAGTTGAACTGGGATAAGTTCGAACAGCTGGTCGCATCGTCCGACCTTCCCAATAAGGACAAGGTGCTCTCCATCCTCCGTGATATGCCTCAGAACGAGCGCGAGGCTGCCCTTCGTGCCCTTGACAACGGGATGACGTGGAACGAGCTGAGCGCCCTTCTTCTTCCCGAGCTTCTTCAGGACAGCGAGTCGGTAGAGATGACCGGTTCCGGCATGAGTTTCTACTATGAGCTGAGTCCCCGCGCCCGTGAGCGCGAAGAGGCGCTTATCGTGCGCCAGCAGGCCGAGCGCGAGGCCGAGGCCCGCCGCCGTGCCGAGGAGCTGTTCCGCAAGCAGGAGGCTGAGCGCATCGCGCAGGAACAGGCTACCGAGTACGACCACAGGCGCCGCACGCGTCCTCTCGTAGCGTTGAAGAGCGACCTGGTGCAGTGGGGTGGGCTCACGCCCAACTTCCAACTGGGAACCTGGACCCCCAACCTTTCTGCCGAAGTGTTCTTCGCCAGGCGGTGGTCCGTCCAGGCCGGGGCGAGCTACAGCAACTGGGACGCCCTAGGCGGCGACTATAAGCTGTTCGCCACGCTGGCCGGCGACCTGGAGGGGCGCTACTGGTTCTCGGAGGATTACCTGTTCAAAGGGTTCTACGTGGGCGTCTATGGCCGCTACGGCCAGTACGACGTACAGGGCCGTGAAGGTCTCACGGGCAATACGGGTACGTTCTGGAGTGCGGGCCTTGGCGCGGGCTATGCCCTGCCGCTGTCCAGACGCTGGTTCTTCGAGATGCAGGTCAGGGGCGGCTACCGTTCGGCCTCCGACGAGCTTTACGACATAGAGGCGGGACACTGCTTTTTCAACAGCAAACAGACCGAAAGCGGAATCAACGGGCAGGTGCGCCTTCTGTTGGTCTACCGCTTCGGCAGGAACAAATAAACGGATAAACAGAAAACGCGATATATATGAACAGAATAAAAACCATAACGAGACATTTACGTCCGGGGTCGGCGTTGTTGCTGGCAGCACTCCTGCTGGCGTCCCCGGGCTGTGTGAAGCGTGATCTGGAGCTTCGCCCCGAGGAGGGATCCCTCTCCCTTTCCCTGGACTGGGGCGGTGATCCCCGTCCCCGGACCGCCCGGTTCCTTTTTTACGACGAAAGCGGGGCTTTGGTCAGGGAGGCCAGGGACGTTACCGACAGATACGAAGGCACCTTCCCTCAGGGCACCTACCGTCTGGTAGTCCATAATACCGATGCCGGACAGGTGGACTGGCGGGGCACGGAGCGCTACGAGACTGCCGAGGTCTATGCGCGGGAGACCGATTACAGCGAGGGTCACCATCCGGCTGCGGGCGTTCCCTGCGTGCAGCCCTTTCCGCCACGGTAACTCCTGCGGAGCTTACCCGGACGGTCAGGATACGTTTCGAGGCCAACACCTCCGGTGTCGTGCAGTCCCTGACGGGCGTACTCGAGGGCGTTGCCCCCGGAGTGTTCCTCTCCAGCGGCGCGCATAACGCGGCCCACTCCTGCGCCGTAGAGTTCACCGCGTCGCCCGCGGCGTCCTCTTCCGCGGCCATGCCGTCCGGGTCCCGTGCCTCTTCCCCTGCGGTCTATACCTCCGAGACGGAGGTGTTCAACCTGCTTACCACGGCCCAGAGCCCTGCCGGTACCAACCGCCTGCACGTCACGCTGACCCTCGGGGACGGCACCGAGGCCACGGGCACCTTCGATATCACCGATGCCCTCCAGCAGCTCATGGCCGACAACGGGGGCGAGCTTCCCGGCGAGATTTCCCTTTCGGTAACGCTCCACCTGCAGGAAACCACCCTGAACGCCACGGTAGAGCCGTGGGACGAGACGGGTACCGGCAGCGGGGAGCCCCGACCACAGGCATAGGGGAACCCGGACAGACACGGCATTATGATAATGAATTACGGACAAATAAAACGAATCAGCATATGAAAACTAAACGAATGATCAGAATTACGGCGGGCACCCTTTTGTTGGGAAGTTTTCTGCTTGCCGGCTGCAGCAAGGAGGTCGGCGGCGATCCCGCCCCTGGCGACCTTTCTATCCGCCTGAGCGCCGGGCTGCAGGCAACGGTCCAGGGAGGCACCAAGGCCGTCGCTACGGGTGACGCCTTCACGGCCGCCGTGGGCGGCTGGGAGAGCACGGAAGCTGCCGACTACGCCACAGCGAAGACATGGCTCTCGACCGTCGGGGTCACCGCTTCGGAGAGCGCCTCGGAGGTAACGCTCTCCCCCGCCAGGTACTTACTACAGCCAGAACGGCGCAGCACGCACCTATATGAAGGCGTGGTATCCCCAGGGGACGCTCAATGACGATGGCACGGTTAGCTTTGCGGGCGATGCGGACTATCGGGGCGACGGCACGGACGACGTGCTGCTCTCGGCGGAAGTGTCCGGTTCGGCCCTGGAGGCCGGAGCCAAGACACTGGCCTTTAAGCACCTGACCACACAGCTCAGGTTCACCGTGCAGGGAGACGCCCTGTTCGGGACAACGACCACAGTTAAATCCATAACGGTCAAAGGTACGGGCGTACCTACGGGACTCGATCTGCGATCGGACGCTTTGGTCTACGACGCCTCGGCCGGAGTGTCCGTACCGGGCATCGACCTCACCGCAGGCCATTACCCAGACCGCACAGACGGTCGGAAGTGCCGTAATGATCCCTCCGTTCCCCTCGGGGACATTCTACGTCGACGTTACCACCTCTGATGTGACCTACCCGGACGTTCCCGTAACGGTGGACGCCGATGCCTCGACCCTGGCGGGCAAGGCCTATACGGTGCTTCTTTCGTTCAAGGGCTACGAGGTCTCCACGCAGGCCTCCGTGTCCGAGTGGGACGATACCGGCGCAGGCTCGGGCATCGTTACCGACCAGCCGACAAACTAGAGGAGGGGTACCGGAGAGACGGACAGGAATATACGTGATCAACGACATACGACCGACATACAGACGACTAATTTTATAAAACTTATAACGATGGTTACTTCGTTAAATTTAAAAACCGAAAAATCGTATGGATAAAATCGTTTGCGTCGGAGAACGGACATGGATGAGGCTCCTCGCCCGAGTGGAAGAATTGTCGAACATTGCCGGAGAGGTCCGGCAGAAATTCGACCCTCAGGTATCGGAGGGATGATTGGACAGTCAGGACGTGTGCCTGCTGCTGAACGTCACCAAACGTACTCTTCAAACCTACCGGGACAAGAAGTTACTGCCTTATACTTCGGTGGGCGGCAAGTTCTTCTATCGGGAGAGCGACGTAGCAGAATACCTCGAAAGTAAAACCGTTAAAAGTAAGTAGGTCATGTCTTGGGATTTTTTGAACAGCGAGAGCGAAGAGGTAAAGAGAGCCTTTTCGCAGATCAGTGAAACGGAGAAAGCTTTGCGGAAAGCCCTCGACAACTACCGCCCCTCGGTCATGAAAGAACAGTACCTCACCGGGGAAGAAATATGTAAATACTTACATATCTCGCCCCGTACGTTACAGAACCTACGCGACAGTCGGCAGATACCCTTTACTGTCATCGGCGGCCGAAACATCATCTATCCCGAATCCGGCATCCGCGAAACACTTCTCAACAATATGCGTCATGTTGAGGAGCCGTTTTAAAACGGGCAGGTTATTTACCATTAAAAATTCTATTTGAACTATTCGAAAATTTCGAATAGTTCAAATAGAAAGTATAAAAACAACCTGACATAACAAACTGAAAATATAAAGCAATCCCCGGTCTACGATACGAAGGCCGGGGATTACTTTAAACGAACTAACCCTTTTTCTATCTGTATTAGTGGGCTATTAGACAATAGCTGACAAAAAAGAGATCCTGCCCCAAAGCAGTATCTTCTATGATAGTCCGGATGATTATACGACGGCAGTATACAACCTATTGCATACTATCCTTTAGCAAAGGAGTAAAATATTAAGTCCCTGTACATTTTTTAATACACATGATGTTGAATGAAAATATTTTTGCGTGCTCATTGCGCTGCAATCGAGTAAATATCAATAATTTAACTGACTATTTCTAAACAAATTAACAATACCTAAGCTCACAGAAACTTTCGTTTTTTTCAATATGAATTTTAAAATTTCATCACAAATTTTCTTCCAATGAGTCCTCTGTCTCATTATTATATAACGCTTCATATTTCCGAACGATAGTATCCCATGTATAGCGACGACGTGCGATGATCTCCATTTCTTGTCCGTCAATCGGTTTGGCAGTCAATAACCGCTTCAACTCTTCCATAGAACTAAAATAACAGGCTTTCCCTTCTGTCGTTTCTCTATTATAAACTACATCGAATGCAAACACAGGTCGTCCGAAGAACATAGCCTCGACGAGCGAAGGATTGGTTCCCCCGGCACTGTGCCCATGCAAATAGTACCGACAATTCGCTCGTAATACATTCAACGCCACTATATCGTAAACAGCCGGATGAATGATAAGATTAGGACGATCCGCATACGTTTTCATCATACGGCGGCCGAATTCGCTATGCGACCAATTTCCTATAAACAGCAGTTTTTCACTTGTTTGCGAAAAAGCCTCCAAAATCATCTCGACATTGTTTTCGGGTTCGATTCGACACAATGCCATAGCGTATTCACCGGCAACCAATCCGAAATCGGACAATACGTCCTGCTCAACGACCGGTATGTCGCAAAGCACATGATCTCCTCCGTACTCGATCATTACGGACTCTTTTCCGTACTCGTGACGCACATAATCCTGTATCCCCTTATTATCGGAGACAATCACATCGGCATTTTTTACGGCGGTGGCTTCGGACCGTTTCAAAAATTTCCGAACATAATTTTTCCACTTGGCGCGCCGATGCTCCAATCCGTCGATATTGACAATGATGCGCTTTTTATAGAATAAACGCACTAATGGCAGCACGAGGCATCCGGATACTCCGAGAATGAGCAATACGTCGGCCTGCCGCAATGCTCGCACGATAGAGACGATGTCATAGACGATACTTTGTATTCCATTGGCTTTGAATGGCAAATAGAGTGTTTTGGCTCCTTTATACACCCAGCGTTTTTCTTTATAATTCCGGGCACTGCAGTAAACGGCATACTGAATTTCAGGATTTTGCTGTTTAGCCAGCAGATTCTCGACGAGCGTTTCGAACCCGCCGTAATTCGCCGGTACGCCGACTGTACCGATAACGGCTACTTTCATTTCAATAGATTAGCTAAACAAGAAAAACGTTTGGAATAGATCTTCAGAAACGATTTCAGGTGGCTCAGAGGTTATTTCGATTTCCGACTTTTGATGAATCTGGCAGGAGAACCGGCCCAAACTTCATAAGGAGGAATATCATTGTTGACAATCGAACCTGCTCCGATGACAGCTCCGTCTCCAATCTTTACGGGTTTGACGACGATAACATTTGCCCCCATATAAACGTTGCGTCCAATATGAATATCCCCGATAAAATGGCTATGCTCCTCCGTATTGTGCACGTCGTAGAAATGAGAAAGGATAACGCATCCGTTTACGATCTCACACCCTCGGCCGATGTGGATCCGTTCCGGATGAATCGAATCAAACGTTACTATTCCGCAACGTCCGTTTCCCTTTTCGATGTCAACGCCCGCCTTACGGTAAAATTTCAATCGGACATAGCCTGACATCGGCACAGTACGAGCGATGACCATAATGAACATACGGAGCAATCTGCGCAAAGGATAGGAACGCTTGGCTTTTTCCATTGTGATAATTTTTGTATAAAATGAATAAAGCGAACACCCGACGCAGAGAAATGCGTCTCATTCGTAAATTACCGACGGAACGAACTACCGGAATCTTCAGATTAGACGATAACAGAAAAGATTAATATTCCGATTGAAGATATTGTGAGTGTGATTTGCACTCAATCAGCAAATTTCTTCCTGTCCTACTCGAATAAATATCTCGGCCAATCGCCGAGCGACAGCCGATCGATAAAAAGAAAGGGAAGTCGTCAGGCAATGTTCTTGCATCTGCTTTTTGTGCGTATCCGATAGTCTCGCATATTTTTCGATTGCCTCTACAAGATCATTTACCGATCCGGGGCGCACCAGATAACCGTTGTACCCATCCTGCAGATAAGTGGGTATTCCGCCGATATCGCTTCCGATCACCGGCGTCCCGCACGCCATGGATTCAATACCGGTGAGTCCGAGACTTTCTTGTTTTTTAGTCGGAAAAATGAATAGATCGAAGTCGGAATAGAAACGTGGTAATTCATTTTGAGGAACGCCTCCAATTACCCGTAGCTTGCCATTGGCACGAGATTCGACCTCATCGAGTAAAGGTCCGTAGCCGATGACGGTTGCCCGAACGGGAATATTCAGACGGTCTACGGTATCCATAAATTCATATACGCCTTTACCTTCTTCCAATCGACCGATAAATCCGAGGTGCAACTCGTTTCGGGAATGTTTCCGGATTTCTGCCGGGGAAAAAAGCGATTCATCAATTCCTCCTGACGGCGATACATGAATTTTCGATGGAGGCAATCCCCTCTGAATCGCTTCCTCCCTAAAAAAATCCGACGGAACGATCAATGCGTTGGCATATCGAGCGAACTTCATCGTCTGCTTTCCCAACCAACGATTGTAATCGTCGAACAACAGGTCTTCTCCGTGAAAATTGATGATCAGCAACGGCCGTTTGAACACATACAGCAACCTCATCAACGGGACGACTTGGTTGGGATAATGTAGGTAGATCGCATCATAATTCATAAAAAAACGAACGACAATGTCGAAATACAACCTGATGTATTTAAAAATTTTAGAAGTTACGGATTTTCCTCTTCTCGCGATAATAGCCTTGGTAACTACCTTTACATCCGTGAATTGGGTCAGGCCATCCGCTATGTTTTTAACAAAAATACCGTATCCGGGTTGTTCTCGAGTCGGATACATATTGGATATAAGAAAAATACGCATAATGAAGAGTCAATGATTCAAATGAATTTTCACTTGTATCCACTTTACGCCTTACTTCGTACCGTTGTTTTACGCTCAACTTTGGTAGAAATGATTCCGATGATGATCCAAAAAAACAGTGAAAACGGTCGGGTAATGGTAATCTGATTGAAAAGCGGTGCGATCAACAAGCAGACGAAAAGCGAGCGTAAAACTTGCCGATAATGCATGAGATTGTCTGCAAATCGTTGCCGTATCAACGTTCTGTATAGTTTATAATAGAGAAAAACGAGCATAAGAAAGCCTAAGACTCCGTAGTATACGGGTAGAGCGACATAAAATTCGTCTTCGAAAGATCCCATGCCCTCCACATCCCATACGAAAGAAGGCGTTTCCTGAAAACTGTTGATCTTTGCATGTACCAATTCCACATCGGGACTCATGCCGATTAACGTGTCGAGCGAGCATTCTCGCAGAAAATCTGGCAGAGTAAACATTAGAAGTCCGAGACGAGAGTGTTGGGAATTAATGAAAACGGTCCAATAAAATAAATCCCAATACAAATAAATCAATATTCCGCAGATGCAGCATATGCTCGTTCCGAGAATTATTCGAAGGATTTTATATCTGTGAATGCTGCTTAATAGAATAAGCACGAAAATCAATAGCGCCGCTTTGGAGCCGGAAAAAAATATCAAAATCATATACACGACCTCCATTACGAAGCGGGGTAGAAAGCGCCTTGTATTCAGATTGACGAAAAACAAATAGGAAACGATCAGAAAATAAGCATAATCGACCGTATTCGGGAAAATGCCGAATATACCATTGTCGCCGGCATTGTCTTGTAAATTTTTGACGATGCCCGCTCCTTCTTTCAGAACCGGAGCAAAAAAGAAGGCCGCCTGTTGTCCGCCGATGACTTCGATACCTCCTATCAGAAGCAATATCGCCGATATGATTTTGAAATGCCGTGTAAACAGGGAAATATCCTTTTCACTGCAACCTCTTCGCGCTAAGATCGCGGCCAAAGGCGTAAAGCGAAACATAATGCCCACATGATTTAGAGTGCGTGCATAACTGCCACCGTGTACGATGGTAGAAATGAATGCCAAAGCAAAAAATGACAGAACGATTCCCCAAAATCCGACCGTATCGACTTCTATCCGACTACTCGTCCGCAACCTGAACGTCGTCAAAAACAGAAGCATCGGGAGTACATCCAAAATGGGCTGTACGATACCGGCAATATTCTCAGGAACATGCGCAACGGTCATGACCCAACCGGAGAATATCGCCAAATAACAATAGACGACAATCCACTTCACCTTTTCAACGAGAATCAGTAGACTCTATTTAAGACTTCGTTTGGACTCCATCTCTTTCATAGGCATCGATATAGGAATCCGGCGTATGATTGACGATCCTGCATCGCATGTGTCGGGCATAATCGTTCAGGACCATGTGACTTTCGAACAGAGTGGCGAGTCCTTGCAACCTCACACACAAAGGATCGGGAACTTTCTCTTTGGCATAAGGCGATATCCAAGGCACGTATACCGACTTTTCGTTTCCGTCGTAAAAATGGCGATCAAGGAGACAGACTTCGTTTTTGTCGTTAACGACCATCGAGTTCAACCAATCGTGTTCGACACCGAACAAGCGAATTGTCTTATACCCCATAAGGACAGAAAGATAGATGCAAGGTTGAACGACCGTACCGATGCGAGGCATGGCCCACCCTCTGTCGTACAAGAAGTTTCTAATTCTCCGAGACGCAAAGACACCGCAGTACGGAATGTCGTTGAAATAGGCCACCTGTACATTTCCATTGGTAAAAAGTTTGGCCCAGTCCATCGTCTTACGGCTGGCATAAGGCACGAAAAGAATCATTCGCCATGTTACCTTTTCGTTCAATCTGGCGTACAACTTTTGAATCTTTTCGTATCCCAATGCTTTGTCGTGCATGAAAAAAGCTGCGTCGGACAGTACATAATAAGCCGGCTGAAGCCACAGGAAATCATCGCTCGACGCAAAAAAATTTACGACCATCAGATCCCGCTCCACTCCGTGCTTTCTGAGTCTCTCGATTTCCATGGCTGTCGAAGGTCCGTTCGCCAAAATACACATATCCCGTTCCCTACGGAGCGTTTTTACCGGTTTACGCAACGAGCCTCGAAGAACGAATTTGATAAAATAAATGCCAAAGTATCCGGTAGACTGAATGAACCAGAGTGCGGATTTCGATAATTTCTTAATACTCATACGTCTTCATTATGGGAAAGACATGACCGTCTTTCCTTCCCGTTTGAGAATACGTTTGCTGCTGACGATTACGAGCGTCGTCATCACCAACGACACGAACGCCGATATGTAAGCCGTCCAAAGCACATCGTAACGCGTTAACCACAGCGACAGACCTACTTGTACACATGCGGTCAAAACCGTGATGTACATCAATCGCCGGGTATGTTTGTAGAAAAACAGATAATTCACGTAAAGCAAATAAATGCACTGAAAAAAAGCCGTCATGCACACAGGGAAAAGGTAGCGCACGCTCCCAGCATAATCCGGCATCAATCGCGGAAGAAGCAACGCAACCGCTCCCCAAATGAAAAACGTCAGTCCTAAAAACACAACGGCCATAATGGTGTGTTGCTTGCGCAACACATAACGGGCTTCCTCGTATCCGTCGGAGAGTTTTTTGAATATATAAACCGAATTCGTCGCATTGAACGCCATGCCGACCATCCCGATGATGCTACCGAAATTCATGGCAAAACTGAAAAGACCGACGGCTTCCTGCGCATGGAAATAGTTGATGATGTATCGGTCCATCCCTTGTTTGAACCAAAAAGAGGACAAATGGGGTATCAACGGCAAGGCATACGCCAATGTTTCATAGAACATCGCACGTCCCGGCCATGAAAAAACAAGATATTTTCGTCGGATGAGAAACAGAATGCTGATGACGAAAAACAGAGCAGCAACACCCCCTTGAGCATATACCCGCCCCTGCCATCCTTTATGCAGAGCGACAACTAATCCAAGTGTGAACAAAAAATTCAAAACGGCGATCGATATGCTAAAAACACCGTATCGTATCGGTTGTTCTTCCAGTCTCCAAATATCGAGATTCAGGTTGGTGAATACCTGAAAATAGCAAATGAACAGGGCTATCCACAGGTATTTCGTGTCGATACCCACCACTCGCTGAAACACCTCCGGAAACAAAGCCACCACAATCGAAAACAAGAAAAGCATTCCGGTCGTCGTAAGGAGTGCAACGAAAACGATTCTCCTAAGGTTGGACCGGCTTTTCCGGAAAAATGCGACACTGACATAGGAAGTTGTACTCAGGCTGATAAATATGCTCAGCAGCGTGACGAACGTATTGAACAGATTGAGCCGTCCGTAATCGGCTGGAGCAATGAATTCGGCCAATAACAGCAACAGAATAAAACTGATCCCGTTATTGAGGAACGAAAACAGCGTGTAAAGGATTCCGTTTCTGAAATTGACGCTTTTACGTAGCGAGAAACAATCCCGTGTAAAACTATATTTCAATCACCAAAGAACAAAAAACGATTACTGAATCCGGACAATATCCACAATGCAACAAGAAAACCTACATATCAATGAACTGTTTCTGTTTGGGCAGATTCCAAACGGTTTCGTCAGAAAGGATATCGAAAAATTTCCTATCGCTGTGCCCTTTCCCGAAAAGCATATTCCCACTCGATTTTCGGGACGGGAGTATTCTGAGCGCTTCCGAGATAGCGATCGGATTCTCCTCGCAATTAATAATCGTCGATGAGACAGCGCGTTTATTTTGTCTTGATCCGATGTTGATACTAGGAACACCGTAGGCGGGAGCTTCACGAATTCCGGCACTGGAATTACCGATCATAAAATCGGCATTCTTTAACAAAGTGAGGAAATATTCAAATCGGATCGAAGGAAACACCCTGAACCGAGGATTGTTTTTCAACCGTCGGTATTCCGAGAGAATATAATTGGAGCCCAAATCGTTATTCGGATAAATGACAATATAACTGTGAGCGGAATCGTTCAAAAGGGCATCTACGAAATATCGGGCCCGCTCTTCCGCCGATTCATACTCCGTCGTGACGGGATGATACATGACGATTCCATAACGGGTGTAAGGTATTTCGTAATATTTTTTGACCGAATCCAATTCGGGAAGCACATCCGAAAACATTAAATCCATATCGGGAGATCCGATATTGAATATGGTATTTTCCGCTTCTCCCAATTGGATCAACCGTTTTTTTGCTTCTTCGTTCGAAACGAAATGAATATGACTCATTTTGCTGACGGCATGACGGATTAAATCGTCTATGGTGCCCGACAATTCCCCTCCTTCAATGTGAGCGACCAATATATTATTCAAGCTTCCGGTAATGGCTCCAGCCAATGCTTCCACACGATCTCCATGCACCACGATCAACTCAGGAGGAAACTCTTTAATATATGCGGACAACCCTTCTATAGTCTTGGCTAACGTCAGATCCATAGATGTCTCGGAAGTGTGATTGATGTATTTATAAATATTAGAATAACCGCATCCCTCCACTTCCAGATAGGTCGATCCGTACAAGGCATGCATGTGCATTCCCGTAATAAAGATATGTACGGAAAAACGGTTGTCTTTTTCGAGAATATTGATCAGCGATTTGATTTTACCGAAATCAGCACGTGTACCGGTCAGGAACAAAACGCGTTTCGGGGAAGAAACGTCTACCATCGGATCATGTCGTTTTTGAGTTGAATATTCGGCGCGATGTCCGTCGCAGCTTTTTTATTCAATATGTTCTCGAACTGTTCGGCGGGGATCCCTCCCTTTCCCGGACGCTTGACCCAAAGATTATCAGTAGAAAAAGTCTCTCCTCTTTTGATTGGTTTGATCGTCACCACCGATGCATATGCAAAATCGATCGTGACCTGCTCCTGTCTGGCCGCCCGTTTCGAGCCTCCGAGCATAGAATATACGATAGCGCTGTCCCGGATCAAAGCCCGGGCTGCCGTTTCATCCATAGAGTTTACGATATCCGGGCCAGGGCGATCCATTCTGTCCGTAAAATGTCTTTCCAACACAGATGCACCCAATGCGACAGCGGATAAACAAGCTAAATTCGATACTGTATGATCGGACAAACCATACACTTTGTCGGGAAAAGCTGCTGCCATCTCCTGCATGGCTCCCAATCGGACCAATTCGGGCGGAGTCGGATACAGATTGGACGTATGAAGCAAAATGACGGGAATCGCATGTGCATCGAAAATGGCCACGGCTTTTCTTATACTTTCGATATCGTTCATTCCCGTACTAAGAATAACCGGTTTCCCGAATTGTGCGATATGTCTGAGCAACGGATAATTATTGCATTCGCCCGAACCGATCTTGAATGCAGGAACATCCATTTTATTCAACCGATCGGCCGCTGCACGTGAAAAAGGGGTACTGATAAAAATCATTTTTTTGGATTCCACGTAACGTTTGAGACGCATTTCGTCTTGTTCGGAAAGCGCGCAACGTTCCATGATTTCGTAAATAGACACGTCTGCATTACCCGGAATGATTTTCCGTGCTTCGCTACTCATCTCATCTTCGACAATATGCGTCTGATGTTTCAGGATTTCGACTCCTGCACGAGCCGCGGCATCGACCATTTCGAGGGCTGTCTGTAAGGAACCTTCGTGATTGATACCTAACTCTGCAATGACGACGGGTGGAAAATCCGGTCCGATTTTCCGGCCTGCAATTTCGATATAGTTTTTCATAATATGTCAACTTAAATGGCGGTCCATCCTCCATCGACAATCAAGTTCGATCCGGTCATGTAACTGGATGCATCGGATACGAGAAATAACATGGCTCCGTTGTATTCGTTCCGTTCTGCCATACGTCCAAGCAGTGTTCTATAAGAATAATTCTTGACGAATACGTCGTCGTGATCGTCGAACACTCCGCCGGGTGTCAGGCAGTTTACTCTGATATTTTTTTCCCTGTAATAAGAAGCCAGATACCGTGTAAGATTGATAATGCCTGATTTGGTAATGGCATAGGTGACCGGAGAAGAAAACGGTTGATCCGGGTAGTAAATGTTCTTGACTCCTTCGTACAAGCGCTGGTCGCATCCGACATTTCCATAGGTAGACGAGATGTTGACGATATTGCCGTATCCTTGCCGCAGAAAAATTTTGCACGCCTGTTGACATGACAGAACGACTCCGGCAAGGTTTCCGTCCAAAATGGTCATCAACGTTTCTTTGGTGTACTCCTCGAACGAAGCGTAAAAACCGTCCGTCTTGATTTGGGCATTGTTGAGCAGCGTGTCGAGCCGGCCATATCGTTCAATAACGGTGTGAAAAAAAAAATCAATATCTTTTTCATCGGTTACGTCAATTTTGACAGGCAATACATCGGCTTGCGGATAGTCTCGCTTCAGCTTGTCGCATGCGTTTACGCATCGATCATACAAGTAGTCTCCCACGACCACTTTGGCGCCTCGGGAAACAAAAAGTTCTGTATACTGGGTGCCAAGTAACCCCGTAGCCCCGATAACAGCGATTACTTTTTCTTCGATATTGAAAATCGGATCCATAATTATTTCATTATTTTGTGGTTATCAATTTCACTGAAATCAATCCCTCTCGGATCGATGGTTTTGTCATTGCCCCAGTCGTTACGCATTCGATATAATATTTCATTAAATCGAGATACATATCGTTGCGCTGGAATTCAAACCTTTCATCGCACAGCGTTTTTGCTTCGGATGAACCCGTTACGAGGAGCCGAGATCGAAACAAATCACACAAGATAGTACCTTCTTCTCCGACGATTTCGAATTCTCTTTTATACCCCCGGTACAGATAATCTAGATGAACGGAAACAGCAACATTCGTATCGGTACGATAAAGAAAATCGGCTGTATCTTCTGTGTCAATGACTAGATTGGACACTTTGGCCAACAGACTATGTGCCGGCAAAATAGGTTCCCCCAACAAATGAATGGCTAAGTCAATTTCATGAATTAAGTCTAAGGCACATCCTCCGCCTTGTTCCTTTTTGGCAGAATAACTTTGCGAATAATCCGTTCCAGGATGCCAGTCAGGTAAATACTGTCCCACAGAGAAGCGGGCATACATTGGTCTGCCTATGACTCCCGAACGCAGCAAGGCGTACGTCCAACGTACGCACGGATGAAATCTCAGATTGTAAGCGACCATTCCTACGCCTGTATAGGTCGGCAACAACCGTTCTATCGTATCGACTTCCCGTTCCGTACAAACGACCGGTTTTTCTATCAAGACGTTCCGATTGCGTTCGATAATTTTTTGCAGGAACCCGAAATGACGGGCGGTGGGATTGGAAATCAGGAAAAAATCTATCGGCTGAGCCATAAATTCATCGAAATCGTAAAATTCCATGAATCCGAACTCATTGCCTCGCCCTTGTTCCCGGTAAAGGAAAATATCTTTTAGCCCAAGTCGTATCATGTTATCGGCATGTCGGCGACCGATCGATCCGAATCCGATAATACCGGCTTTCAGCGTTGATCCAATTTTTGCATCCATATTTCAGCCAGATACCAGTCATTCATATCATCAATACAAGCCGACCGTTCGATGGGCATGACATAAGGAAGAATTGTCTGTCCCCATAAAATTCGTTGCAACACGTTCTTTCGTCGAAAAATATAGACGGCCCCGTTACGCATATACGCTCTCGGAGTATATTCTTGGCGCGGCATACCTTCCGGTTCATTTTTGTAAATAGGCTTCAGATATCCGTTTTCAATCGTTTTCATCAAAATCGGATGATACTGGGTTGCCTCTACGACACTTGCCAAAGAATCCGCATCCGAATGAAGAAACAGATCGGTCGCGTTATCTATATCTTCCACACTGCGATTAGGAGAAGTCGGTTCCAAATAGATAATATATTCATATCTTTTGCAATCCAAATCCTCCATTGTCTCCAGCGCGTGTTTGATTGCATCGATAGCTCTCGACGAGTCCGAAGCCAGTTCGGCCGGTCTGAGGAAAGGAACCTCCGCTCCGTAAGACCGAGCTACATCGGCGATTTTCGGGTCGTCCGTACTGACAATCAATCGATCTATATATCGGCTTTGTTTTGCCTTTTCGATCGTATGGGCAATCAACGGTTTGCCGCGCATGTCCCGAATGTTCTTATGCAGAATGCCCTTCGAACCTCCTCTGGCTGGAATGACTCCTAAAATTTCATGTTTCATATTCTATTCATTTTGGTACATATCCTCGTAATATTTTACATACTCCCCCGAGGTCACGTTATCGATCCACTTTTGGTTATCGAGATACCAACGGACGGTTTTTTCGATACCCTCTTCGAACTGGAGGGTCGGTTCCCAGCCGAGTTCGTTTTTTAGTTTGGAGGAGTCTATTGCATAGCGCAGGTCGTGCCCGGCTCGGTCAGCGACATAGGTAATCAGTTTTTCGCTCGCACCTTCCGGCCTTCCCAAGAGTCGGTCGACGGTTTTGATGATGACCTTGATCAGATCGATGTTCTTCCACTCGTTGAAGCCTCCGATGTTGTACGTCTCGGCGATTTTCCCCTCGTGGAAAATCAGGTCGATGGCCCGTGCGTGGTCTTCCACGTATAGCCAGTCGCGAACGTTCTGCCCCTTGCCGTAGACGGGCAGCGGTCTGTCGTTCCGGATGTTGTTTATGAACAGTGGGATCAGTTTTTCGGGGAACTGATAGGGTCCGTAGTTGTTCGAGCAGTTGGTCACGAGCGTCGGCATACCGTATGTATCGTGATAGGCCCTGACGAAATGGTCCGACGAGGCCTTGCTGGCCGAGTAGGGGCTGTGCGGGTCGTATTTGGTCCGCTCGGTGAAGAACTCGTCTCCGTAGGGTACCCCGCCGCACTCGTTTCCGTTCGGCTCGCCTTGGGGCCGCGTCATCGGCAGCGCTCCGTAGACCTCGTCGGTCGAGATGTGGTAGAACCGTCTCCCCTCGTAATCTCCGTTCCATTGCTCCTTGGCCGCCTGAAGCAGCGACAGCGTTCCCAAGACGTTCGTCCGGGCGAAGGTGAACGGGTCCCGGATCGATCGGTCGACATGGCTTTCGGCCGCGAGGTGTATCACCCCGTCGACGGCGTACTGGCAGAAGAGCTCCCGCATCCTTTCGTAGTCGCAGATATCGGCCTTTACGAAAGCGTAGTTCGGGGCGTTCTCGACGTCCGCGAGATTGGCCAGATTGCCTGCATAGGTCAGCTTGTCGAGGTTGACGATGCGGTATCCGGGGTACTTGTTTACGAACAGGCGCACCACATGGCTTCCGATGAAGCCGGCGCCGCCCGTGATCAGTATACTGCGCTTGTACGTTGTCATGGCTCGCTGTTTTTCAGATTCTCGATACATGCCTTCAGCGATTCGGTCCAGTGCGGTATCCGGATGCCGAAGGTCTGCTTTACCTTGGTTTTGTCCAGCACGGAGAAGCTCGGCCGGCGGACCTTGCTGGGGAACTCCGAGCTGTGGCAGGGTCTGATATCGCAGTCCGTATGGCCCGAGTATCCGGCGATCGCTCGGGCGAAGTCGTACCACGAGCAGACTCCTTCGTCGGAGAAGTGGTATACGCCCTCCCGGCCGTCGTACTTCCGCCCCTGCACGATCTCGAAGATCGCGCGGGCCAAATCTCCTGCATAGGTCGGCGTGCCGACCTGATCGAACACGACGCTCAGGCTGTCGCGCTCGGCGGTCAGGCGGAGCATCGTCCGAAGGAAATTGTTCCCGAACTCGGAGTAGAGCCACGCGGTGCGGAAGATCAGGTAGCGGC
>OGPW01000790.1_pt1 | contig 24204 bp, 20 predicted proteins | sample 1553061 | NCBI WGS metagenome assembly OGPW01 (sample SAMEA2580292, study PRJEB22360) | human gut metagenome | biome: human gut; feature: human-associated habitat; material: faeces | place: Denmark | collected 2008/2010
AGCGTACCGCCAGTTGCTGGCATGCCACCGGATAACCGGCAGGCAACAGATCGGTCGCCTGCTTGAGTTTATAAGCGACATTCAGGTAGAGATCGTCCTCACTCCCCCCAGGCACGTTATAACCTTCGAGCGTAACGGTTCCTGTCTGCTGCGGGGCAACCGGCAGCTGATTCACGAACCCCTTCGAAAGCACATAACCTTTGGGCCCGTTGACCAGTTCCCACTCCAGGTAAAGGCCGGACAGATCGGTAAAGAAATTTTCGTTATAGACCTTCAGCACGCCTTTGTCCATATCGCCGGGGGTCGTCCAAACCGACTGGTAGTAATAACGCACTTCGCCCATGTGCGGATTCGGACGACGGTCGGGACTGATCAGTCCGTTGCAGTTGAAATTCTTGTCCGAGGGGTCGTACGGATTGTAGTCGCCGCCGTAGGCGTAAAACATATCACCCCGGTCGTTATACTTGCGGAAGCCCTGATCGACGAAATCCCAGATAAACCCGCCCTGTAACTTCGGATATTTGCGAATCAGGTCCCAGTACTCGCCGAAACCGCCCATCGAGTTGCCCATCGCATGCGCATATTCACACTGGATCAGGGGACGGTAGCTGCCTTGTTTGGACGAGCGGCCGCCCTGCCCGAAAGCCACATCTCCCCATACCAGGGCATCCTCCGTGCGGACGGCAGCAGGCAATGCATCGCCCGAAGCGTACTGCTCCATGTGGTCGTAAGTCGCATACATCGGGCAGTAGATATCGGTATGGTCGTTCAGCAACGCACGCTCGTACTGGACGGGCCGCGTCGGATCGTAAGCCTTGACCCATTTGTAGCACTCGACGAAGTTGGGCCCGTCGCCCGCCTCGTTACCCAGCGACCAGATCAGGATCGAGGGATGGTTCTTGAACGCGCGCACCATGCGCTCGTTGCGTTCCAGGTGCGCCTTGAGGTAGGAAGGCTCCTTGGCGAGCGTCTTCTCCTCGTACCCCATGCCGTGGGATTCGACATTCGCCTCGCTGATCACATAGATGCCGTAAATATCGCAGAGTTCGTACCACAACGGATCGTCAGGATAGTGGCAGGTGCGCACGGCATTGATGTTATTCTCCTTCATGATGCGGATATCCTCGATCATCCGCTCGGGCGAAACCACGTATCCGGTCAGCGGGTCCATCTCGTGACGGTTGACCCCCTTGAACAGCACCGGCTGCCCGTTCACCAGGATCTGCCCCTTGTCGGGACGCATTTCGACCTTCCGGAAACCGACCCGCTGGCGGACGGTTTCCAACTCCTTGCCCGAAGCATCGTAAAGGGTCAAAGCAAGCGAATAGAGGTTCGGCTGCTCGGCGCTCCATTTACGAACATTTTTCACCGGCATGCTCAGACGGCAACTGTCGCGGGAATCGAGTTTCGCGGTAACAGGAGCAAACTCGCCCTCCTTACCGCTGAGCACCATCTTCACGCTGCCGCCGGGAACGTTGCGGCCCGCCACTTCGACAGCCAACAAACCGTTGCGGTAAGAAGCGTCGAGATCGGCAACGATACGCACATCCCCGAACCGCTGTGCCGGCCGCGCATACAGGTAGACGTCCCGGCCGATGCCCGACAGACGCCAGAAATCCTGGTCTTCGAGATACGATCCGTCGCACCAGCGAAAGATCTGCATCGCGATCAGGTTCTTACCCGGTTTGAGATAAGGCGTGATATTGAAATCGGCACCCATCTTGCTGTCCTCGCTGTAACCGACGAACTTGCCGTTCACCCACAGATAAAGGTTCGAAGTGGCCGATCCCATATGGAAAAAGACCTCGCGGCCGTCCCACACTTGCGGCAACTCGACCTCGCGGCGGTAAGAGCCGACATGGTTGTTCCGTTCCTCGACAAAAGGAGGGTTATCGGCAAACTGGCGGGACCATGCATAAGGAATGTTGGTATAGACCGGATCCCCGTAGCCGTTCAACTCCCATACTGCAGGAACCGGAAAATCCACCCAACCCGCATCGTCAAAATCTTCGGCGAAAAATGTCGTCGGACGCAGGTCCAAATCGCGAACCCAGTTGAACTTCCACAGTCCGTTGAGGGATTTGACCCATTCGGAAGAGGTCTCGATCCGATCGCCGCCCGGCAACACTTCAACGATCCGCGAAGGAGCATAATCCGGGAAAAAAGTGTGAACCGGCTCTCGGTTCACCGCATTGACATTGGGATCCTGCCATTCGCGTCCGGTCTGCGCCGCGGCGGATAAAGCAAGCGAAACAACAAAGGTGAAGATAGAAAAACGTTTCAGTATCATAGTTCAGAAGTTAGGCTCGGGATCCTTTCCGAAGCGGAAACCCGGACAGAACAAATATAATGATAAATACCGAAACTGAAAGCACAAAAAAATGACCCGCAGGGCCGCATCCCTGCGGGACGCGTCATATCAACGACGACACAGCAGCAGTCGAACACACGCTTTCACATACCCTGTAACCTATGACCCGTAACAACAGAGCATCCGACATCTTATCGCTTGCCCCGTACAGCGGTCGCTGAATCCTGCGGCCCGTATTGCGGCGGAATCAGTTCGTGCCGGATCAGGATATCGCAGAAGCGGGCCGCGATTTTCCGGTTTCCCCGCCGGCTGGGGTGGGCATCGTGCCGAAAAAAATCACCCTGCTCCCGGTCCAACTCCGCCTTTAAATTTATGAGACCGATATCAAATCGGGCTGCAACGGCGCTATCTTGCATGGGATCATCTTAAAAATATCATAGTTCCGGGCGCCGCCATCCACACCGCAATTGAGGACTTCCACCCGATACCCCGCACTGTCGAGCATCTTTTGCAACACCTCCACGAATGCAGTATAATAGGGCATTGTCAGCGTACCGGATACGAAAGAGTCCCCGGTCACAGCGATACGGAACCGGCCGGAGGATTTGTCCGGAAAATCCCTGCCCAGGAATCCCTGTTCCATTGACATGAAACCGATTGCCGCTTACTTCGAAAATCCAGATTCGGGAGGTATAAGGTAATTCACTACCGAATCAGGTCGGTAGGCCAATGGTTTAAGCGTGTCGCTGAAGAGGGGCTCCCAAAAGAAAATCCGGCAAGCCGCCTCGATCAGCAGCAGGACGGAAACCGCCAGAATCGCTCCGTATCCTATACGTTGTCCTATCTTTTTATTCCCCATATTCGGTAAAATAATTTACTCCTCTGTACAAGCCTGTCGTTCGGGGGTGCCTCGACATTCAACCCTCCCGCCTTCGCCGGTCCCGGTATTTTACCCTGCGCCTGAAATATTCCGTTCCCAACCGATAACTAAACTACAATTTTTTATTGCAACAACCGCATAAAACAACTACATTATGGAATAACGACACAATAAAGTAAAGCCCGGATGACAATCATCCGGGCTTTACTGCAATACCGTTAACCGCCAACGGCCGACGTTACATATCCGCGACCGCGATATCGAGAATTTCGAAGGGAATCATCCCCGAAGGAACCTGGACGTCGACCTTGTCGCCTTTTTTGTGGCCGAGCAGCGCCTGGGCGATCGGCGTACCGATCGCGAGCTTGCCCTCTTTGAGGTTCGCTTCGCTCTCGGAAACAAGCGTATACTCGACGGTTTTGCCGGTTTTCATATTCTTGAGCGTGACACGGTTCAGGATTTGTACGGAGCTGGTGTCAATGCGCGACTCATCGAGTACCCGGGCATTGGCCACCATCTCCTCGAGTTTGGCGATACGCATCTCGAGCATCCCCTGGGCCTCTTTGGCCGCATCGTACTCCGCATTCTCGGACAGGTCCCCCTTGTCACGAGCCTCCGCAATCGCAGCCGAAATGGCAGGACGCTCCACAGAGCGCAGGTGCTCCAACTCGCTCTTGATTTTTTGCAAGCCGGCTTCTGTCAAATGAACTACTTTTGATGCCATAGTGAAGAGATATTTAAATAGGTAAAATAAAACGCAAAAAAAGAAAAAATCCCGACTCCCCGCCTGAGAGGGGAGCCAGAACTCTTCCGATAAGGCAAACTTAAACATTTAATTTCGATTTTCCAACTCCCCTCATTTTTTCGAAAAATAATTCTCCTCCTTTCCCCATTGCCATCGTGGCATCAGCCTCTGGGAATGCTCCCCTTCGCAAAATACTTGGCACAGGAAATGTTGACTATATCGCCGGGGTTTATTATCTTTGTTTGAAACACCCTTTCAACGCACCCGACCCGCAATGCAGCAAACCGTCATCCTCACCCTCCTCGACCTGATCAGCCTGAAAGGCATTTTTAGTTTCGGCTACGTGCTTTTCGTGCTCATCACCATCGGCGTAATCATTCACGACAAACGCGACCCGGTCAAAGCACTCTCGTGGATCGTCGTGCTGATCCTGCTGCCCGTCGCGGGTTTCCTGCTCTATATCGTTTTCGGACGGAACCACCGCAAGGAGAAGCTGTTCAACCGCAAAGAGCTGCACGACCTGGAACAGATCGACGAGATGAGCCGCGAGCAGGTCTACGCGATCAACAACGCGGCGTTGCTGCTGCGCAGCGAAATCACCGAAAACCGCGACATCATCACGCTGTTGCTCAACAGCAACAAAGCCCTGTTAACCAACCACAACCGCATCCGCGTACTGAACAACGGCACCGTTACCTTCGACGAGATCAAAGCAGCCCTGCGCGGCGCCCGTTCGTCGATCCACCTTGAATATTATATTATCGAAGACGATCCGCTGGGCCGGGAGATCGCGGAGATCCTGATCGGGAAAGCCCGGGAAGGGGTCGAAGTGCGCCTGATTTACGACGACGTAGGCAGTTGGGGCCTGAGCAGGCGCTATATCCGACACCTGCGCAATGCGGGCGTGGAAGTGCAATGCTTTATGCGCGTCGTTTTCCCGTGGCTGACCAGCAAAGTCAACTACCGCAACCACCGCAAAATTCTGGTCGTAGACGGCCACATCGGCTTTACGGGCGGCATCAACATCGCCCAGCGCTACCTGACCGGCACGAAGATGGGCCCGTGGCGCGACACGCACCTCAAACTCGAAGGCGAAGCGGTACGGATGCTGCAGATCGTTTTTATGACCGACTGGTACTTCGTCAGCAAACAGCAGCTTACCGACCACGCCAAATACCTGCCCCCGACGACGGTTCGCGACGAATGCCTCGTCCAGATCGCCACTTCGGGCCCCGATTCGGACTGGGCCTCTATCATGCAGGCTTTTTTCGCCGCCATCACGCGCGCCCAGCACCACATCTATATATCATCGCCCTACTTCACCCCGAACGAGGCAGTGCTGACGGCGATCAAAGTGGCGGCCCTCAGCGGTATCGACGTACGGATCATGATCCCGAGCCGTTCGGACTCCAAAATCGTCTACTGGGCATCCCGTTCGTATATCGGGGAACTGATCGACGCAAACGTGAAAGTATACCTCTACCGGAAGGGATTCAACCACTCGAAACTGATCATGATCGACGGAGTGTTCGCATCGGTGGGTACGGCCAATATGGATATGCGCAGTTTCGAAGACAATTTCGAGGTGTCGGCCATCATCTACGACCGCCGCATCACCGAAGAGCTGGAGGAACAATTCCTCGAAGACCTTTCGCGTTGCCGGCTCGTCACGCGCGAGTATTGGGAAACGCGCCCGGTCCTGCACAACATTTACGAAGCCGTGGCCCGGTTGTTCAGTCCGTTGCTTTAACATCCATCGGCCGGAAACATTTGCCGTCACCTGAGTATCGGCTCCGATTCAACCCAAACCATAGAGGATATTTATTCCCAACAGAAGTACAGTCCTTGACATCCCGGCGTATTTTTTGCGCTGGACAATACCGCCGTGCGGAAGAGTACAACCGTATCAAGACACGAGACAGGCGTAAGGCAGGGCGAAACAGGTGTGGAACGACCTAAGAGCCGGGCGGGAACCCCATCCGGCACCGGGAAGAGCAACAGCATGAAATGATCCGAGTTATTACTATTTTTACTACCTTTGAAACGTTGAATTTCCATTAAGTATTGAACGATATGATAAAAAAGAGCCTCCTGATCGGTTCGGCCCTGTTACTACTGGCTGTTCTGGCCGCACCCGACGCCCAAGCCCTGAGTCCTATCCGCTTCGGCGTCAAAGCCGGTATCCAGACCCAATCGCTGAAAATGCAGGGCATGAACTGGAACGAACTCTCGAAAAGCAATAACTTCGGCTACCAGTTGGGCGTCATGGCACAGGTGCCGCTGGGGCCGGTCTACCTGCAACCGGAAATCTTTTACAGTTCGGCCCGATTCAAGTTGCAGGGCGACCTGCTGAATCCGGACGGCACCATGGCAGAGAGCGATGTTTCGGCCAAATACTCGGTCAATACCGTACAGCTCCCGGTACTGGTCGGCATCAAACTGCTGTTCCTGCGCGTATTCGCCGGTCCGTCGTTCAACCTGCTGACCGACACATCCAACAAATCGGGCAAAGAGGGGGTATCGTTCAACTCGAGCGTCACGAAGTCGGCCGTCGCATTCCAGGTCGGAGCCGGCGTCGAAATCGGCAAGTTCAATATCGATATCCGTTACGACGGACAATTCAAGAAACCGGTGCAGACTTTTACCTTCGGCAAAAACTACACCGAGACGGTCAAAACCAAAATGAACAACTGGCAGCTCAACTTGGGCTACTTCTTTTAACCGGAGCGCCACCAAGATTACATGACAGAAAAAGTTATCCTGCTCGAAGGCGTCGACCCCGTTGAACTCTACGGTGCCGGCAACAGCAACATCGAAAAGATCAGCGCCAAATTTCCGAAGCTGAAAATCATCGCACGCGGTTCGTCGGTCAAGGTGATGGGCGAAGCCTCGGAGATCGGCCGTTTCGAGCAAAAGCTGACCGACCTGATCGACTATTACGGTCGCTACGGGCACCTTTCGGGCGAGGTGATCGACCAGGTTTACGACGGGGGAATGCCCAAGCGCGACGAAACGGCCGACAAGGATGCGATCGTATTCGGCAACAACGGCGTGATCGTCCGCGCCCGCACGGTGAACCAGCAAAAGCTGGTGCAGCTTTACGAACACAACGACCTGCTTTTCGCCGTCGGCCCCGCCGGTTCGGGCAAGACCTATACGGCCATCGCACTGGCCGTACGCGCATTGAAAAACAAAGAGGTCAAGCGCATTATCCTCACCCGGCCGGCCGTGGAAGCGGGTGAAAAGCTCGGCTTCCTGCCCGGCGACATGAAAGAGAAGCTCGACCCTTACCTGCAACCGCTTTACGATGCGCTCGACGACATGATCCCGGCAGCCAAGCTCAACAAATACATGGAAGAGGGCACCGTGCAAATCGCGCCGCTCGCCTTTATGCGCGGGCGCACGCTCGACAATGCGTTCGTCATCCTCGACGAGGCGCAGAACACCACCCTTTCCCAAATCAAGATGTTCCTCACCCGCATGGGCCGCAGCGCGCGTTTCATCGTCACGGGCGACCTGACCCAAATCGACCTGGCCCGCAAAGCCGATTCGGGACTGAGCACCGTGATGAAACTGCTGCAAGGCATCGACGGCATCGGCATGGTCGAATTCGACAACCGCGACATCATCCGCCACAGGCTGGTCAAATACATCGTCGAAGCGTTCGACAACCAGTCGAAGGCCTCCGAACCGGAATTATTCGCACAGGACAACAACCCCGAGCTTTCAAATTAAAAAACATACAATCATGGCAAAAGCAATCCTCAAGACAGATTTCCATTTCGACGGACAGAAAGACCTCTATGTCGGCAAAGTGCGCGACGTTTACAATATCGACGACAACTACCTGGTGATGGTGGTGAGCGACCGGATCTCGGCCTTCGACGTAGTGCTCCCCAAAGGCATCCCCTACAAAGGACAGGTCCTGAACCAGATCGCATCGAAATTCCTGGACGCGACTGCCGACATCTGTCCGAACTGGAAGATTGCTTCGCCCGACCCGATGGTCACCGTCGGCCACCGTTGCAAAGGCTTCCCGGTCGAGATGATCGTACGCGCCTACCTCACCGGCAGTTCGTGGCGCGATTACAAGGCCGGCGCCCGTGAAATCTGCGGCGTGCCCATTCCCGACGGCATGAAGGAGCACCAGAAATTCCCGCACCCGATCATCACCCCGACCACGAAGGCCGAGATCGGCGAACACGACCAGAATATCTCCAAAGAGGAGATTATTCGCAGCGGACTGGTGAGCAAAGAAGATTACGAAAAACTGGAAAAATACGCACTGGAACTTTTCGCACGCGGTACCGAGATCGCCGCGAAGCAGGGCCTGATCCTAGTCGACACGAAATACGAATTCGGCAAGAAGGACGGTGAGATCCTGCTGATGGACGAGATCCACACGCCCGACAGCTCGCGTTATTTCTATGCGGACGGCTATCAGGAGCGCTTCGACAAAGGCGAAGCGCAGCGCCAGCTTTCGAAGGAATTCGTACGCGAATGGCTGATGGAGCACGGCTTCCAGGGGCGTCCGGGCGAACAAGTACCCGAAATGACCGACGAGTTCGTGACCAGCGTCAGCGACCGCTACATCGAACTGTACGAACACATAACCGGCGAAAAATTCGTCAAGGACGACACCGACGACATCCTCGACCGGATCGAAAACAATACGAAAAACATGCTTGCCCGGCTGAAATAGCCGCCGGATGATCGTCGGCAGAGGGGCCCGGGACTACCGGATCATCGTTGCATTCCGGCTCGGAATATCCGGCACCGGAGTTCAGGCCCGGACCGCACGCAGTTTCGGGACATCAGCATTCAAAGGATTCGACGCGCTCGAAAACCGCATTCCGACAAATTCCGGGCTCGCATCGCAAGGCGACGTTTTGACAATTACTGACACGGATAAAACCAGATAATCATGGATAAAAACATAGCAGCACTCGCACCGCAAGAGGTGTGGAAACAATTTGCCGCCCTGTGCGCGATTCCCCGTCCGTCGGGCCACGAAACCGCCGTTCGCGACTATCTGATCGCCCAGGGCAACTCTTTCGGGATCGAATGCTTCGCCGACGAGGCGGGCAATGTGATCATGCGCAAACCGGCCACTCCCGGCATGGAGGACCGTAAGGGCATCATCCTGCAAGCGCACATGGATATGGTGCCGCAGAAAAACAACGACAAAACGTTCGATTTCACCAAAGATTCGATTGAGGCCTATATCGACGGCGAATGGGTAACGGCCAACGGCACGACCCTCGGCGCCGACAACGGAATGGGTCTGGCAGCGATACTCGCCGTGATGGGATCGAAGACACTGAAGCACGGACCGCTCGAAGCGCTGATCACCGCATCGGAAGAGACCGGCATGGACGGCGCATTCGGCCTGAAACCCGGCGTACTGCAAGGGGACATCCTGCTGAACCTCGACTCGGAGGCGGAAGGCGAATTGTATGTCGGCTGCGCCGGAGGACTCGACCTGAACGTCTCGCTCACCTATAAGGAAGAGGCGGTTCCGGCAGGGCTCAAGCCGGTGAAAATCGAGGTGAAAGGGCTGCTCGGAGGTCACTCGGGCATCGAGATCATCCTCGAACGCGGCAACGCGAATAAAATCATGGCCCGGCTTCTGTTGCATGCACAAAAAGAGTTCGGCCTGCGCCTCGCATCAATCGACGGAGGCGGGTTGCGCAATGCGATCCCGCGCGAAGCGACAGCCGTGGCGCTGATCCCGCAAGAAAAACTCCAGACCTTCGGGGAGATGGTTAAAACGTTCGACACGCTGATCTGCGCCGAGCTCAAAGGGGTCGATGACGGCGTTACGGTCACAGCCGGGGATACCTCTATGCCCGCATCGGTCATGGACACAGAAAGCCAGAACAGGTTGCTGAATGCCGTACAGGGCTGCCCCAACGGGGTGATCAGCATGAGCCCCTCGATGCCCGGGCTGGTACAAACCTCAACCAACCTCGCACGCGTCGTATCGGAGAACGGTACGGTACGAATGCAGGCGTTGCTTCGCAGTTCGGTAGACAGCGAGAAGGAGTACCTTGCTGAGACGATGACTTCGGTTTTCACGCTGGCCGGGGCAGTCGTCACGCCGAGCGGCGGTTACTCGGGCTGGAATCCCAATATGGATTCGCCGATCCTGAAAACGATGACCGAATCTTACGAGGCGCTTTACGGCCGCAAGCCGGCTGTCATGGCGATCCACGCCGGACTGGAGTGCGGTATCCTGGGCGGCAAGTACCCGAACCTCGACATGATCTCGTTCGGACCTACGATCCGCTATCCGCACTCGCCGGATGAAAAGACCGAAATCGCATCGGTCGGCAAGTTCTGGGATTACCTGTTGCATACGCTCTCGCACGTACCGCAGCGCTAAACACAACTTCACAGGAAGATGGAGAACGCCGACAAATGGTTTGCCATCGTCAACCCGGTCGCAGGCAGCGGCCGGGGACTGGCGGACTGGCCCCAAATCAGCAAACTGCTGCGCGACAACCATATCGTTCCGGAATATGCCTTCACCGAGCGCAAGTACCATGCGATCGAGCTGGCAGTCGAAGCGGTCAACAACGGTTTCCGCAAACTGATCGTCGTAGGCGGCGACGGCACGATCCACGAGGCCGTCAACGGCCTGTTCATCCAGAAAGCGGTGCCGACGCAGGACGTATTGCTGAGCGTAATCGCCGTAGGTACCGGCAACGACTGGATCCGGATGTTCGGTATTCCGCGCAAATATTCCGAAGCGATCCGCGCGATCGTCGAGGGACACTCGTTCCTGCAGGACGTGGGAATGATCTCCTACTACCAGTCTTCCTACCGGCAAACCCGCTACATGGCCAACGTGGCGGGGGTGGGATTCGACGCAGCGGTCAACCGGCGCTACAACCACCTCAAGGAAGAGGGCAAACGGGGTAAATGGCTCTACCTGTGGAGTACCCTCAAAGCGATCATGCGGTACAACTCCACCGGCGTAAAAGTTTACGTCGACGACCAACTGGTGGTTAACGACCTAGTATACAGTGCCACGATCGGTATCGGCAAATACAACGGCGGCGGCATGCTGCAAACGCCGGACGCCGTGGCCGACGACGGACTATTCGACCTGACGGTGATCCGCCGGATGAACCCCTTGCAGGTGCTGTACAATTTCAAGGTCCTGTTCAACGGCCGGATCTACCGCCTGCACTCGACGAGCCTCAACCGGGGGCGTAAGATACGCATCGAATCGTCACCCGAAATCGCCATAGAGGTGGACGGCGAAGCGCTCGGCTACTCACCTTTCGAGTTCGAGGTGATCGACCGGGCCGTACGGGTGGTCGTCTCCGAAAAGTTCATGCGCGAAGAGGCTGCCCGCCTGCAAGCCGTCTCCGCCGCCGGAACGGAAACGTCCCTGCAAACAGGAAATACGCCGACGGTCCGTTCCTGAACAACGGAAACAGGCCTAAAGCAAACATATTGGGATTGGGATTAAGATCAGGTCCGGATCGAACTCTTCACGTAACTCGTTCTGCAAAAAACGGACAGGAGAGCCTCCAAACCGACCTGCTGACATTCTTCGACAGGAAGATACGACTTACATGCGCATGTCCGGATCCGCTGGTTACCGTCCTCAGACTTCACCGTCACCGGGGTTCAGCAGCAATTCATAATCCACCACGTCCAACCACCGCCCGAATTTTCGGCCCACCTGTTCAAAATGGGAGACTTGTTTGAACCCGAGTCCCGTATGCAACGCAATGCTGGCTTCGTTTCCCGCCGTAATGCAGGCTATCAACGCCCGGTAACCGTTCCGGCGGCACGCTTCGATCAACTCCCGCATCAACCGCTTGCCGATTCCCCGGCCAAGATAGTCCGGTGAAAGGTAAACCGTCGTTTCGAGCGTATACCGGTAAGCCGCTTTTGTTTTCCAGCCGTGTGCATAGCAGTAACCGGCCACTCTTCCCCCCTCCTCGCAGACAAAATAGGGAAAGCGTGCCGAGATGCCGGCGATCCGAGAACGCATCTCCGCTGTGCCGACCGGTTCGGTTTCGAATGTCGCCGAACCGCCCGTCACATACCCGTTGTAAATATCCGTAATAGCGTCGACATCCCGAAGTTCGACCGACCTGATGAGCATATTTATCCGGTATCAGTTTAGTCAATATTTCTTCCTGACTGTGGTTTATCCTCGTTTCCGGCTGAAATAGCGGATGGTGCGGGCGATTTCGCCGACCCACATCACCAACGACGTCGAACCGATAATCAACAGCCAGTCGTTCCAGGTCAACGGTACCGTGCGGAACACCTCCCCGCCCCAGGTCACGATAATGAACTGCCCTACCAGGATCAGCAACAGCACGGCAAAAAATGCATAACACCCTTTCCACGAGAAAATCAGCGGCTGGGTGGACGCGAATCCCTTCGCATTGAACATGTTCCAGAACTGCAACATCACGAAGACAGTGAAGAAAGCCGACAATTCATACGGGGTGATCGCCTCGCCGAACCAGAAGAGCATACCCAGCAGCACGACGATAAACAGCGCGGCCGTGCCGAGGATCGAACGGGACATCGCCGGAGTGATGATAAAATCGCTGCTCTTCCGCGGTTTCTCTTTCATCACGCTGCGGCTGGGAGGCAGCGACGCGAGCGCCAGTGCGGCGAACGTATCCATAATCAGGTTGACCCACAGCATCTGCGTAACGGTCAGCGGCAATTCGCTGCCGAAGACAGAACCCAACAGCACGATTACCACCGCTACAACATTGATTGTCAGCTGGAACAGCACGAAACGCTGGATGTTGCGGTAGAGCGAACGGCCCCACATCACCGCCGTGGCGATGCTGCTGAACGAATCATCGAGCAACGTGATATCGCTCGCCTCTTTGGCTACGGAGGTACCGGTACCCATCGACAGGCCGATCTGCGCAAAATTGAGTGCCGGAGCGTCATTCGTACCGTCACCGGTAACGGCAACCACTTCGCCGCGCTGCTGTAGCAGCCTCACCAGGCGCTGCTTATCGAGCGGCCGGGCACGCGACATGATCTTCAGCGCCTGTACGCGCTCCAGCAGTTCTTCATCGCTCAAAGCGGCGAAATCGGCCCCGGTAATGTGATTGTAATCGGTATCTTCGGCCGTCCACAACCCGATCTGCCGTCCGATCTCCTTAGCCGTCGCAGGCGTATCGCCGGTCACGATTTTCACACCGATACCCGCATCAAGGCATTCGTGAACCGCCGCAGGCACATCGTCGCGCACCGGGTCGGAAATCGCGGCGATCCCGACAAACGTGAGCGGACAGCGTTCGAGGGCCTCCCCGCAGTTCTGCGCCCCGTCGCAACGGCCGTACGCAAAGCCCAGCGTACGCATCGCCATATTCTGGTAGGCCGCCAACTGCGCCTCAACGGCCGTCTTATCCGGAAACGAAGCACAACGATTCAGCACGATCTCCGGAGCACCCTTGATATAGAGGTAACGGCTGCCGAGCGGGGAATCGACCAGCGTGGCCATAAATTTTCGTTCGGTCGTAAAAGTGAGCTGGTCGACTACCTTGGCCCCATCGCGCAGTGCGGTATAATCGACCCCCTGGTCACGCAGCCACAACAACAACGCTCCTTCGGTCGGATTACCGATCACCTTGCCGTGCGTATCGAGGAATGCCGTGGAGTTCGCGGCAATCCCCTCGCGAATCAGGTCGTCGATCCCCTCCTGATAAAATTTCGTCTCGTGCACACGCATCTCATTGCGCGTCAGCGTACCGGTCTTATCCGTGCAGATCACCGTAATGGCCCCCATCGTTTCGCAGGCGTGCATCTTGCGCACGAGATTGTTCGTCTTGAGCATCCGGCGCATATTGACCGCCAGCGACAGCGTCACGCTCATCGGCAATCCTTCGGGAACCGCCACGACGATCAGCGTGACAGCCACCATAAAGTATTGCAGCACCCGTTCGGCAATCGTGATCCAGTCGGCTTCCAGCAGTCCTCCGAAAAGAAATCCTTTGACCAGCAACGCGACGAACGTCAGCACGGCCAGCGAGATTCCCGCACGGCCGATCAGTTTCGACAACCGTCCCAACTGCAGGTTCAGCGGCGTCTCCTCCTCACTCTCGACCGTCGACTGTTCGGCCACCTTGCCGAACTCGGTAGCATCCCCCACCTTCTCTACGACCATCACCCCGTGACCTTCGATCACCGTCGTCCCCCGCAGCACCTCGTTCGACGGATAGGTCGCATCGTGGTGGAAATGGGCCGGATCGGTCGTCTTGTCGATCATCGGCTCGCCGGTCAGCGTCGATTCGTTGACTTTGAGCGACACGGCCTCATGCAGCCGTCCGTCGGCGGGAACCTCCTCTCCGCTCTGGAGAATCACCACATCCCCCACCACGACGTCCTGTTTGGGAATCTCCATCACCTCTCCGTCCCGGACAACCTTGACCGGCGTATCGTCGTTCGTGCTGTTGAGCAGGTCGAATTTGCGCATCGCATCGTATTCGAACCAAAAGGCGACGCCCGTTGCCAGGAAAATCGCACAGAAGATTCCGATCGTCTCGGCAAATTCATTGTGAATGAAACCGATCCCAAGCGACAGGAATGCCGCAACGAGTAAAATGCGGATCACCGGATCGGAAAATTTCTCGAAGAAAAGCGCCCAAAGCGATTTGCGCTTGGCCGGAGTCAACAGGTTGCGGCCGTGCTGCTCACGGCTCCGGATCACTTCTGCCTGCGTAAGGCCTTTGTGGAGGTCTGTCATAGGATTATAGAGTAAGTTCGTTTTTAGCGGAATCGAGCCGTATCGCCACAAACAGCAATACGGTAAACGCGATCATCGACGAGCCGCCGTAACTGAAAAACGGCAGCGGAATGCCGATCACCGGCATCAGTCCGATAGTCATGCCGATATTGACCAGTACGTGGAAAAAGAAGATCGATGCGACGCAATAACAATAAATCCGGCCGAAGGGCTCCATTTGCCGTTCGCCCATACGGACCAGCCGCAGGATCAGGATGCCGAACAGCACGATGACCAGGGCACTGCCCAGGAATCCCCACTCCTCGCCCACCGTACAAAAAATGAAATCGGTGCTTTGCTCCGGCACGAAGTTGAATTTCGTTTGGGTCCCCTCGAGAAAACCCTTGCCTGAGAAGCCTCCCGAACCAATCGCGATTTTCGACTGGTTCACGTTGTAACCCCACCCCTTCAGGTCGGACTCCAACCCCAACAAGTCGAGAATACGCTTCTGCTGATGGGTTTGCAGGATATTGTCGAAAGCGTAGTCGATCGAATAGGTAAACGCGAGCGATCCGAAAAAGAAGAGCACGAACATCAGGACGTTGCGCACTTTGTACCGGTAGGCATATGCCGCCACCAGCCCGAGCGACAACACCACGCCGACCAGAATCGCGGTATGCAGCGAGATCGATCCGCCCAGCATCGGAAGAAGCATATAGAGCAAAGCGACGAACAGCGTAAGCGCCGCAACATAGATCAGTTTACTGCGCCAGTATCCGTTAGTCAGCCCCTCGCTGATCACACACACGAGCAACAGCACGATCAGCAATGCGGCCGGGTCGAGCAGGAACGAGAAGACAAAGAGTGAAACCACCATAATCAGCACCACATAGACCCAGCGGTTGAATCCCTCGCGGTAGAACATGAACAGGAAAGAGCCGTAAACCAATGCCGATCCGGTATCGTTCTGCAACATCACGATCAGTACGGGCAGGCCGATAATCGCACCGACCCGCAGCAAATCGTGCGGCCGGTGGATATCGAACGTATAGGAGCTCATATACCGTGCGAGCGCGAGCGAGGTCGTAAACTTGACAAACTCGGTGGGCTGCAACGCCACCGGCCCGATCATGATCCACGACTTCGCCCCGTTGACCTCTTTACCGAAAAACAGCACGCCGACCAGGATCAGGATCGTTCCCCAATAGAGCGGATAGGCGAGGATATGGTAATATTTCGCATCGATCAGCAGGATCGAAACCGCCATAAAGGCCGACACGCCGACCCACACCAGCTGCATACCGTAACGTTGGCTCAGATCGAAGATACTCGCATGGCGATCGTCGTATACCGCCGCATAAATGTTCAGCCACCCCGCCAAAACCAGTGCCGCATAAATCAGGATCGACCACCAGTCGACGCGCCCTACCGACAACCGGGGATTCAGGTCATTTTCCATAGTAGGGATAATTGATTTGCAGGTTTTTGACATATTCGACCAGCTGCGGACGGGTCACCGTATCGGTCAGATAGAGTTCGGTGAGCAGGCTCGCGATCGGCGCTGCTGCGATACCGCCCCAGCGGCCGTTTTCGACATAGACCGACACGGCGATTTTCGGATTGTTGCGCGGAGCGAAACACATGAAAGTACTGTGGTCCGCGCCATGCGGATTCTGCGCGGTACCGGTCTTGCCGCAAATGTCGATTCCTTCGATACGGGCCATGCGGGCCGATCCCCCGTCCACATTCACCGCCCGGTACATGCCCTCGACAATCGGGTCGAAATGTTTGGAATCGACCTTCGTATAGTGTTTTTCATAGAACCGGCCGTCGATCGAATCCCGGTCGTGAATGCGCTTGACCACATGGGGAATTTTGTAATATCCCCGGTTCGCGATGGTAGCGGCGAAATTGGCCATCTGCAGCGGCGTGCAACCCAACTCGCCCTGCCCGATCGCCAGCGAAATAACCGTCAGGCCGTTCCAACGCCCACGGTAAGCCTTGTCGTAAAAAGACGAGGTCGGCACATTGCCGTTCAACTCGCCGGTGAAGTCCGAACCCAATTTACGCCCGAATCCGAAACTGCGCACATAATCGTCCCATACATCCAAACCCTGCTGGATGTTCCCGTATTTGCGGTTCTCGATGATATTGCGGAACACATAGCAGAAATAGGCGTTGCAGGAGGTCTGCACGGCTCCCATCAGGTCGATCGGCGACCAGTGATTGTGGCATTTCACACCCCGCCCGTAGGGATATCCCCCGTGGCAGGGATAGGTCTGCGACGGAACGAGTACCCCCTCCTGCAGGCCGATCAGGCCGTTCACCGTTTTGAAAGTCGAACCCGGCGGGTAACTCGCCATCACGGCACGGTTGAACAAGGGACGGCGGCGATCGTTCAACAGTTTCATGTAATTGTTCCCGCGTTCACGTCCCACCAGTTCGTCGGGATCGTACGTGGGGCTGCTCGCCATGACAAGTATCTCCCCCGTTTCGGGTTCGATCGCCACGACGCTGCCCACCTTACCGGCCATCAGCTCTTCGGCGAGCGCCTGCAACCTGGCGTCGATCGTACAGGTAATCGCCACGCCGGGTGAGGGCAGCGTATCGTACATACCGCCCGCATACGAGCCCTGCGGAATGCCGTGTACGTCGACCATCTCGATCTTTACGCCCTTTTCCCCGCGCAGAACATCTTCATAAGCCAGCTCTATCCCGCTGCGACCGATGTAATCGCCGCTGCGATAATAGGAATTGCGCTCGATAATGCGGTCGTCCACCTCGCCGACATAACCCAGCAGGTTTCCCGCGATCTTGGTCGGATAAGAGCGGACGGTCCGGTAAACAGTGAAAAATCCGGGAAAATTGCGTTCGTCAAGCCGCACCTTGACCTCTTTGGGCAATTGCTTGAACAGCACCGAAGCGCGGCGGCGAGAAAAACGGGAAGCCTTGTCCAATTCCTTGCGTATCTGTTCGACCGGCACACCGAGGATACGGCTCATCGCCGCCGTATCGAACGGGCCCACCTCCCGCGGAGTAGCCATCAGGTCGTACGCCTCCTTGCTCTGTACCAGGAACCTGCCGTTACGGTCGTATACCTCGCCGCGCGGAGGGAACTGCACCATGTACCGCAACGCATTATTATCCGCACGGGTTTTGTAACTGTCGTCGACCACCTGCAAATAGAAGAGCCGCACCAGCAATACCAGCACGACACCGACCACGGTCAACTGCAATATTTTCCCCCGCGACAGACTATTCACTTTTCCTGAGATCCGATTGAAATACCTATTGCTTCCACGCTACACCGCCTATTCCCTGTAATTCCGCGACACCGTAACTCTTGTTCCCCACTCCTTCACGTTCCCTGCGACTCCAGGTATTTACGGCTAACGCACCTTGTTCGCATGGACCCTGCAGGCTCTTCGCCGCTACCCGCTTCCGGGATACATCCTGCTCCCGGCCATATGCATCCGGTGCCGACAGCACCAATATCTCCCGAACTTATATCTGCATTTATATTTCTCCGTACCCTCCCTGCCGGTTCACTGCAAAAAGTTTCTGGCAGAAATAGACCAACAATAAGGTTATGACCGAACTGCATATGATCCGTAACAAGGTCAGGTAAAAGAAACTCCAGGTCAGGGATTCCAGCACAAAAAACACCGTACCGTGCAACAGCACGATCACACCGGCATAGCGCAAAAAACGCTTCAACCCGATGCGGTTAACGTTCGGCACGCCCCCTTCCTTCACCTCGTCCTTGCCCACGAGCAACGTCAGAACCGCCGGGCGGCAAAAAGCAGCGAACAACGTCGCAATCGTGTTGATCCCGGCCGTTCCCATAAAAAAATCGACCGTCATGCCCAATACCATGCCCAGCACCAACAGCAGGGCTCCGGCAATCTCCATCGGCAATAGGATGAGGAATGCGATATAGACCAACGGATTGACATAGATACTGATCCCGATGCGGCTGAAAAGAAACACCTGCAGGATCACCATCACGAAAAAAAGGATGCCGTATTCAAGTAAACGATACATGTGGCCGTATATTTTCGGGAGCTTCGGCTCCCCCTGATATTTTTTGCGAGCTGTATTTTGCGGGGCGCCCGGCCCCGTTGCGGCGAATCAATAAATGCTCGGATTAGTAACGCTCTCTTCCAGCGCATTGCGTTCGCCGGCATCGAGGTATTTCACCGCCAACACATTGCCCAGTGCCGCGATATTACTGTGCAGTTTCACCTTGACGTTGTAAAAAGTCGCATTGTGCAGCGAAAAACTCTCGACCGTGCCGATGAGCACATCCGGGGGGAAAATCGTCGAATAATCGGTCGTTACGATCGTATCGCCCACCTGGAGCGGTGCATACTTCGGCACCTCGGAAAGCGTCACGTGCTCGTAACTGCTGCCGTCCCAGAAAACCGAACCGAAATAGTCGGTTCCCTTGATCCGGCCGCTGGTCTTAAAGTTGCGGTTCAGCACCGACATGCAGACTGCAAAGTGGTCGGAGCATCCGAGCACGTAACCCACGATCCCGCCGTCGGAGACCAACGCCATGTCGGGCATCAGTCCGTCGTCGGCTCCGCGGTTCAGCGCGATGTAATTCTCCTGCCGTGTGATCGAATTATTGACCACCTTCGCACTGAAATACTCATACTGCCGTACGCCGCCATTAAAAATCACGGAGGAATCGCCGGCAGCAAGGGCAGCCGAATCGGCCGCCGAAAGCGGAATCCGGATACCGTCCATCCGGTTGCGCAGCTCGGCCAGTTCCCGGGCGAGCGCCTGGTTCTCGCGGCGCAGGTGGAAATAGCTGTTCAGTCCGGCAATCTGCGAATAGATACCGCCCACAACATAGTTGGAGGCGGTAACCAGTTTTACTTTCGTATAGCTCGTACTGTTCGCATAATAGTGGATGGCCAACGATTCCAGCAGGATGAACAGCAGCAGGAAATGAATTTTCTTTATGAACAGGAAAAACTTGATCATCCGGCAAAATCTCTAAATTCTGTGACCTCGCACCGCCCCCGCACCAAACCCGCCGGGAGCGCTCCGTCCGTTCCGCATCCCCCATCCGAATAAAGTATCGGCCGAGACGACAATCCCCTCAGGGGCAGGGCGGACTTTTCCAAACGCGTTTATTTCATCAGGAACGAGAAACGGCCGATATTTTTCAGCGCGATGCCCGTACCGCGCGCCACCGCCCGCAACGGGTCGTCAGCCACATGGAACGGAATGTTGGTTTTTTCATACAACCGGCGGTCGAGCCCTTTGAGCAGCGCACCGCCACCCGCGAGGTAAACGCCTTTCTTGGCGATGTCGGCATACAGTTCGGGAGGAATCATCTCCAATACCTTCATAATCGCGGCATCGATCTTCACGAGCGACTTTTCAAGGGCATAGGCCATTTCGCTGTACGAGATCGACAGCACCGAAGGCAGCGAAGTGAGGATATTCGGCCCGGTCACTTCGAAATCTTCCGGCTCTTCGTCCAGTTCCGACAACGCCGCACCTACGGCGATCTTGATATCTTCGGCCGTCCGTTCGCCGATACGCATGTTATGCTGCTGGCGAATGTAGGTCTGGATATCTTCGGTAAAAACGTCGCCGGCCACATTGATGCTTTCGCTGCAGACGATACCGCCCAGCGAAATACAGGCGATCTCGGTCGTACCGCCTCCGATATCGACCACCATGTGGCCCTCGGGAGCTTCGACGTCCAACCCGGCGCCCAGCGCCGCAGCCATCGGTTCGTAAATCATATAGACCTCGCGGCCGCCGGCATGCTCGGCCGAGTCGCGCACCGCGCGAATCTCGACGTTCGTGCTGCCCGACGGAATCGAAATAACCATCTTCAGCGACGGGCTGAAAAGCCGCCCACTGCTTTTAACCATCTTGATCAGCCCGCGGAGCATCAGTTCGGCGGCGTTGAAATCGGCGATCACGCCGTCTTTCAGCGGACGGATCGTACGGATATTCTGGTGCGTCTTGCCATGCATCTGGCGCGCCTGCTTGCCGATAGCCACCAATTTGCCCGAATGCTGGTCGAGCGCTACGATCGAAGGCTCGTCAACGACGATCTTGCCGTTGTTTATGATAATCGTGTTGGCCGTACCCAAGTCGATAGCCAACTCCTGTGTCAGAGAAAACAGCCCCATATCGTTTCTAGTGTTTGAAATGTCTCAGTCCGGTAAATACCATCGCCATCCCGTTCGCATTGCAATAGTCGATGCTCTCCTGGTCGCGGATCGATCCGCCCGGAGCGATTACGGCATCCACACCCGCCTCATGCGCCAGTTCGACACAATCCGAGAACGGGAAGAAAGCATCCGAAGCCATCACCGCACCCTTGAGGTCGAAGCCGAAACTGTGTGCCTTGGCCACCGCCTGCTTGAGGGCGTCCACACGGGAGGTCTGGCCGATACCGCTTGCCAGCAGCATGCCGTTTTTAGCGAAAACGATCGCGTTGCTCTTCGACTGCTTCACCAGCTTGTTGGCGAAGATCAGGTCGGCCATCTGTTCGTCGGTCACCTGCTTTTCGGTTACGCTGCGCACTTCGCCGTCGATGCCCCCGACCTTCAGGTCGCGGTCCTGCACGGCCACGCCGTTGAGCAGCGAACGGAACTGTTTGTTGCAACGGGTCGTATCCTTGAGCAGTAGGATAATCCGGTTCTTTTTGCTTTTCAGGATTTCGAGCGCTTCGGCGCTGTAAGCCGGGGCGAGGATCACCTCGAAGAAGAGCTTATTGATCTCTTCGGCCGTTGCCGCATCGACCTCGCGGTTGCAGATCAGCACTCCGCCGAATGCCGAAACGGGATCGCCGGAGAGCGCATCCTTCCAAGCCTCGAGCAGCGTCGGACGCGTAGCGACGCCGCAGGCGTTGTTGTGTTTGAGGATTGCAAAAGTGGGCTCGGTGAACTCTTCGATCAGGTTGATCGCAGCGTCTATATCGAGCATGTTGTTATAAGAGATATCCTTGCCGTTGAGTTTGTCGAACATCCGGTCGATGTCGCCGAAGAAAGTAGCGTTCTGGTGCGGATTCTCGCCGTAACGGAGCACGGTGCCGTTCGCAAAACTGCGCTTGAAGACGGACAACTGCTCCTGAAGGTTGAAATAGTTGAAGATCGCCGCATCGTAGTGCGAGCTGACGTTGAATGCGTAAGCGGCGAAACGGCGGCGCTGCTCGAGGGTCGTGGAGCACTGCTGTGAAGTGATGATCTCGAGCAATTCGGCATACTGGTCGACCGACGGAACGATCACCACGTCCTTAAAATTCTTGGCAGCCGCCCGGATCAGCGAAATGCCTCCGATGTCGATTTTCTCGATGATCGCCTGCTCTTCGGCTCCCGAAGCAACCGTCTGTTCGAACGGATAGAGGTCCACGATCACCAGATCGATTTCCGGAATTTCGTACTGTCCCATCTGCTGGCCGTCCTGAGCGTTGTCCCGGCGCGCCAGAATACCGCCGAACACTTTGGGGTGAAGCGTCTTGACACGTCCGCCCAGGATCGACGGATAGCCCGTCAGGTCCTCCACGGCCGTGGCAGCGAGGCCCAGCCCCTCGATGAAAGAGAGGGTCCCCCCCGTCGAATATATTTTCACGCCGTCGGCGGCCAGCCGACGGACGATCGGTTCCAAACCATCCTTGTAATAGACTGAAATCAGCGCGCTTTTGATCTTTTTCACCTTCTGCGAATTTAAATTTGAATATACTTTTCCTAATAAGCTACAAAGATAACAAAAAAGAGATTTTCCCTAATGATTTTCCGCGACATTTCCCTCGATTTTTACGCAAGATCGGGTAACCGCCTCACAAATCGCTCCTCCGGGCACAGCGATCCACAGAAAACCGATCGTACCGCAACCCGGGAGCGGAAACAATTTCAGGACAAAGCGCGGAATACTATTTAAAAATTCTTAAATTTGTTTTTCGATTTCAATCCGGTTATGACCTATAAAATTGACAGACAGGCGCGTTGCGCAGTAATTGGCTACGGCAGCTGGGCTACCGCGCTGGTCAAAATCCTCCTCGAGAACGAATCGGCCGTCGGCTGGTACATCCGCAACAACGAAGTGCTGGAGCACATCCGCCAGCACAAAACCAATCCGCGTTACCTGCGCGACGTGCATTTCTACACGAACAACCTGAAACTTTCGGACGACATCAACACGGTCGTTTCCGAAGCCGACGTGCTGATCCTGGCCGTGCCGTCCGTCTACCTGAAAACGACCCTCGAGCCGTTGACGGTATCGTTGCAGGACAAATTCGTCATCTCGGCGATCAAAGGCATCGTACCGGAGGATTACGTGACCGTCACCGAATACGTCAACCGCCGCTACGGCGTCCCGTTCGACCAACTGGGCATCATCAGCGGACCGTGCCACGCCGAAGAGGTGGCCCTCGAGCGGCTCTCTTACCTGACCGTGGTCTGCAAAGAGATGGAAAATTCGCTCTCCCTCGGTGAAAAGATCGGCACCTCGTACATCAACGTCAGCCATTCGACCGATATTTACGGTACGGAATATGCTTCGGTTCTGAAAAACATCTATGCCATCGCGGTAGGTATCTGCGTCGGCCTCGGTTACGGCGACAATTTCCTCGCGGTACTGATCGCCAACAGTGCCATGGAGATGTCGCGTTTTATGGAACAGACCTACCCGGCCGAGCGAAACACTTTCGCATCGGCCTACCTGGGCGACCTGCTGGTAACTTCTTACTCCCAATTCAGCCGCAACCGCCGGTTCGGACTGATGATCGGCAAAGGCTACCCGGTACAATCGGCGCAGATGGAGATGAACATGGTAGCCGAAGGTTACTACGCGAGCGAATGCATCACACAGATCAACAAGAAATTCGACGTCGAGATGCCGATCGCCGAAACGGTCCACCGCATTTTGTACGACAGCGAAAAACCGGGTCCGCTTATCGCGAAACTGACCGGACACCTGATTTAATTAACCATCCAAAAGAACAAAAGGCATCAACGTGCCTCCACGTATAAATTGTTAACGTTATGAGTATTCTTTCGATCAACATCGACAAAATCTACGGCACCGTAAGCGCCGCCGATGTAGCCGCACTGAAAGGCGAAATGGAACAGGGCAACCGCATGCTGCAGGACGGCAGCGGCAAAGGAAGCGACTTCTTGGGCTGGGTCAACCTGCCCGAATCGATCACCTCCGAAGAGTTGAAAACGATCCGCAAATGCGCGGACAATCTCGCTTCACTGGCCGACGTAATCCTCGTGATCGGTATCGGCGGTTCCTATCTCGGAGCCAAGGCCGTCCTCGAAGCGTTGAGCGATCCGTTCCAGCTGTTGCGCAACAAGCAGGAAAAACCGATCGTCCTGTTCGCCGGACAGAACCTGAGCGAAGACTACCTGTACGAGTTGCTCGAAGGCACCCGTTCCTACAAGATCGCCGCAATCGTCATTTCGAAATCGGGTACCACGACCGAACCGGCCGTCGCTTTCCGCCTGATCAAAAACGAGATCGAGAGTCGTTACGGCGCCGAAGGGGCCGCCCAACACAACCTGTAGATCATC
>OGPW01000810.1_pt1 | contig 23881 bp, 17 predicted proteins | sample 1553061 | NCBI WGS metagenome assembly OGPW01 (sample SAMEA2580292, study PRJEB22360) | human gut metagenome | biome: human gut; feature: human-associated habitat; material: faeces | place: Denmark | collected 2008/2010
CACCATTTCATAGGTCTCCTGCCCCTCTGCGGTCACCAGTACAGACTCTACCGTACCGTCCGCAGCGCGGCTGATCTCTTCTACCGTACCATAGTAGTAGAGCCGCTCCGAAAACAGTGCCGAGGCAGCGGGCAGTGCACTGACACTGAGCAGCAGCACTGCAAGCAGACAAAAGAACGAGCGATAGGTCTTTTTCATAGAAAACCTCCATTTTTGATGTTGCAGCGGAGCGCCCGGCGCTCCCGGATGCCTTATTCTAACACAACTCTTGTCGGATTTCTATATCCAGGCTTAACCGGCGGAAAAATATCGCAGAGGGCGGCCAATGATCACGTCTTTTCCCGAAAAAAGCAAGCCCGGAAGGCACACAGACCTTCCGGGCTTGCACTTTTGGCGATGCGCTGTGCGCATCTCAGACTACTTTACAGCTGGCAGGCGGTATCGTAGCCGGTGCGGATGGCGTTGGAGATATCCGCAGCCTTGCCGGCGGCATCGCCGATGGAATACACCGGGATACCGGCAGCTTCCAGCGCAGCAGCGTCAAATGCGTTGGAGCGTGCGCCCATAGCCAGCACGATGTAATCGCAGGGGATGGTCACCTCTGCGCCGTCCTTGTTCTCACAGACAACGGCATCCATGCGGAACTCCTTGACCTTGTGGCTGGGGTACTGCTCCACGCCATAGGTCTTGTAGTTTTCCAGCAGGGTGGGCAGAATGGTGGTGCTCTCGCCTGCGGCGATCTTGTCCATCATCTCGATGACAGACCCCTTGCAGCCCCGGGCAGCCAGATACTCTGCGGTCTCGCAGCCCACCATGCCGCCGCCGATGACCAGGCGGTTGGCCTTGTCGAGCAGGTTCTCGATCACGCCGAGCTTGTCGGAGACCTTGGAGCCGCCGAGCACGACGGTGAACGGGCGCTCCGGGTTCTCGGTGGCCTTGGACAGGGCCTTGACTTCCTTCTCGACCAGCTTGCCCGCGGCGGCCGGCAGATCGGCGGCCACATCGTAGTCGGAGCCCTGGGCGCGATGGACCACGCCGAAGCCGTCGGAGACGAAGACCTCGCCGAGGGCGGCGATCTTCTTGGCGTACGGGGCGCGCACGGCGGGATCCTTGCTGGTCTCCTCCGGGTTGAAGCGAACGTTCTCCAGCAGCACCACGTCGCCGTCGTTCATCGCGGCGACCTTGGCCTGGGCATCCTCGCCGTAGGTGTCCTTGGCCAGCGGGACCTCGACGCCGAGCAGCTCGCCCAGACGCTTGGCGACCGGGGCCAGAGACAGCTCAGGGACGACCTTGCCCTTCGGACGGCCGAGGTGGGCCATCAGGATGACCTTGGCGCCTTCTTCGCGAAGCGCCGTGATAGTCGGCAGCGCGGCCTTGATACGGCCATCATCGGTAATCGTGGTGCCGTCCAGCGGGACGTTGAAATCGGCGCGCATCAGAACGCGCTTGCCCTTGAGATCTCCGAGATCCTTGAGTGTCTTCATGTGTATCCTTTCCTATCCGCATATGCGAGGAATGGCCGGTTTTAGCCAATTCGAATATTACAAGCGGCACGGAACAAAACACCGCGCCCATAGCGAACATGGACGCGGTGCATGACGGGATTTGATTCCGGCGCTTATCAGGAGCAGAGGGACGCCGTCAGCGTCCGACGGACGCGCCGGACTGTTCCCGGTCGCGGGTCTTCGCGGTCTTGTCGGCGAGCTGCAGCAGACGGCGGATGCGGCCTGCGATGGCATCCTTGGTGATGGGCGGGTCGGCGAGACGTCCGAGTTCCTCAAGGCTCGCATCCCCGTGCTCAAGGCGCAGCTGGCCCGCGGCACGAAGGTTTTCGGGGATGTCGTCGCCGAGAATCTCGAATGCGCGGCACACTTTCTCGCTGGCTTCGGCAGCGGCCTTCGCGCTGCGGCGCATATTGGCATCGTCGAAGTTCGCCAGACGGTTCGCCTTGCCCCGTGCCTCGCCGTCGGTGCGCTTGCCTGTCCACTCCCTTGCGGAGTGCGGGGCGCCCATGAGGATGAGCATGCGCTCGATGGCGTCGGGGTCCTTGAGCGTGATACGCTCCGAACTGCGCAGCTGTCGGGGTTTCGCCGTGATGCCGAGCCTGCGTGCGGCGCCCGAAAGCGCGAGGGCGGCCTCGTTCGACGGGCAGATGATTTCAAGGAAGCCGGCTTTGCCCGGGTCGGAAAGAGCGCCATGAGCCAGGAAGGCTCCACGCCATGCGGCCTTCACCTGAGCGATGTTGCCGCTGATGATATCCGCGGGAAGTCCACGCACCAGACGCTTGCGCCGATCGAGGAGGCCGGTCTGCAATGCCAACGCTGCACCGCCGCGCTCCACGTGGATCATGTATCGCTGCACCGTGGCGCCGTTGGGCGTCGAGCGAGAAACCTGGGTCATGACCGCCTCATGCCCATACAGATCCCTGATGGTGTCCTGAAGCCACTGGGCGGCCTTGAGCGAGTCAAACTGCGCTTGAACGATGATCTGGCGCTGTACCAGCCGCAGCCCGCCGCCGAAACGAATCATAGCGGTCGCCTGCGCCTTTTTCGCCGCAGGCAATTCGTTATCGATTGCGGCCAGCTCGCTTTTGACATCATCCAGAAGAGCCAAGAGCCAACCTCCTATGTCCTGTTTCTTCTCAATGTTTCCCCGGCCTGCTGGGTTCTGCTCCCTGCACTGCCACCGGCTTACTGTGATACCTAATCACTTGGACAAGAATACGCGATGCTGCCGGATTATGGAAACGAAATGTTTGCATAGTGGCTGCACGGTCTCGCTATGCGCGCGCCCGGTGCAGCTCGCGTGCCGATACGGTGACGGATATGCCGTGCGCGCGCAGCCGCCTCGCAAGTTCCTCGCTCATGACGACGGAACGATGCTGCCCGCCCGTGCATCCGATGGCGATGGTCACGAAATGCTTGTCCTCGTGAGCGTAGCCTTCCAACGCCACGAGGATGGCCCGCTCGTATGCGTCCAGGAAATCGCCCGCACCCGGACTTGACAGCACGTAATCGCTGACGGGCTTGTCTTGCCCGTTGAGCTCTCGCAGCGTCGGCACCCAGAATGGGTTCGGCAGGAACCGCACGTCCGCCACGAAATCGGCGTCCATCGGCAGCCCGTATTTGAATCCGAAGCTGAAGATGTGCACGGCCACCGTGGACGGGCCGGAGCCGAGCATCGCCTCGTATAGTTTGGTCGACAGCTGGTGGATGCTCAGCGAGGACGTGTCGATGACCATGTCGGCCCGTTCCTTGAGGTTGTCCAGCAGGCTGCGCTCCTCAAGGATGCCGTCGATCAGACGGTTTCCACGCTGCAGGGGATGGGGCCTGCGCACCGACTCGTACCGCTTGATGAGCACTTCGTCGCTGGCGTCAAGGAACAGGATGCGGGCGCGCACCCCCAGGTCGTCGAGATGGCTGAGCACGGCTGACAGGTCGTCGAAATACTCGCGCGAACGCACGTCGATGACGGCCGCGAGCTTGTGCACGCCGTCCTTGCCGGCATTGGTCATCATGTCGACCAGCGGGACCAGCAGTTTCGGCGGCAGATTGTCGACGACGTACCATCCCATGTCCTCCACGCAGTCGGCGGCATGGGAGCGACCGGCGCCGGACATGCCCGTGATGAGCAGGACCTCGAAGTCGTCCGCGGGCTCCGGCCTGTTCCCGCCCGCCGGCGGCACGGGCACGCCGGCCGGGCTCATGGTTGCGTGATCGTTCATTACAGTGCCTCCTCAAGGGCATGTCGCATCGCGGGTTCCAGCACATCCGTCAGGGAGCTGTCGGCCGTGTCCGCGCCGGTCATGAGGATGACCTGCAGGATGGCCTGCCACAGCAGCATCTCCTCGCCGCCGATCGCCAGCCCTCCCTTGGCCCTCCATGCGCGGATCAATGCGCTGGGGCGGGGGTCGTAGACCACGTCGAGCAGGATGCCACGCGGCCGGAAGGAGTCGTCGTTCCCGATGGCTTCGGCGACCGCGTCGGCGGCGTGGCCGGGAATCGTGCTGATGACGATGTCCGCGTCCCGCAGGGTGTCGGCCGACGCGTCGATCGTCTTCTCCTCGTATGCGATGGCGTCGCCCTCGCCGATGATGTCTGGCAGCTGCCAGTTCCTGCCCGGGTGGCGCGCCGCCACAGTGATGCGTTTGTTCGTCTGCCCGTTCTTCAGCATGACCGTGCATGCGGCGACGGCCGAGGCCGCGGTGTTGCCGTTGCCGATGACGGCGGCAGAGGTTGCGCTCTTCCAACGGTCAGGCTCCCCGAGGGCCTTGAGCTCATGGTCGAAGGCGAGCACGATGCCCATGACGTCGGTGTTGTAGAGGCGGATCGCTGGCAGCGAGCCCGTTGCGGAGGTGCCGTCGGGGGTGGCACCGGGGGTGATGCCAGGTTCGGCGGGCCAGTCGAAAATCGCGGTATTGGCGACTTTGAGACGCTGCGCCCACATATTGGACGGAGTGCCATAGGGCTGAATGGTTTTCTTGAGCGGCATGGTCAGGCTCAGACCGCACCAGGTCGGATCAAGCCCTTTGAGAAATCCGTCGAGATCGCTTTCGCCGACCTCGTGCCGCTCGTACGCCCAGTCATCCAGCCCGAGCGCCTTGTATGCGGCATTGTGCAGCACCGGCGACAACGAATGGGCTATCGGCTTGCCGAGCACGGCGCAACGATGTGCAATCACGGTCATACCCCTCCTTGCTCACTGCCTATATCATTCACTGCCACCATCGTACCGTAAATGTTCTTAACAAAATCGTCATAGACCACTGAATTCCGCTGGCGGGATATGGACTTCACGCCCCAGCGGGGACGGAGTCCATGGCACCCCGCTGACGGGGCGGAGTCCATAGACCGCCAGCGGGGGCGAACGAGGTGTGCGGTTATTCGGTGTGAAGGGCGGTGTGGATGGCTTCGGCTTTGGCATGGCCTATACCCTTGACCGCTTCGAGTTCCTCGACGCTGGCGTCACGCATCGCACGCACTGAACCGAAGTGGCTCAGCAGGCGCTTCTGGTAGATCTCACCCACGCCGGGAATGCCATCCAGCGCGGAGCGCAACGCGCCTTTGCGTCGCGTCTGACGATGATAGGTGATGGCGAAGCGGTGCGACTCGTCACGCACCCGCTGCAGCAGGTACATGCCTTCGGACTGGCGTTTGAGGATGATCGGGTATTCGTCGTCCGGCACCCAGACCTCTTCGAGTCGCTTCGCCAGACCGCAGACGGCCACATCGTTCACGCCGCAATCGGCCAGAGCCTTCGCCGCGGCCATGACCTGCGGATGGCCGCCGTCGACGACGACCAGATTCGGGATGTAGGCGAAATGATGCCGGTTCGTGTTCTGCTGGACGACTCCCGCGTCCCGTATGCCGTCAGGAGACGATGCCGTCGTCGTGGATGCGGATGTATCGGACGATTCGGCACGGCGCTCGTTGTCCATGCTGTCGCCGGAGTCGCCGGCGATGTTGCCGTGTCTGAACCGTCGCGTCAGCGTCTCGTAAAGGGCGCTCAGATCGTCGAGCGCACCCTTGCCGTCATCACCGCGAATGGCGAATCTGCGGTATTCGGATTTCTTGGCGATGGCGTCCTCGAACACGACCATCGAGGCGACCTGGAACGCCCCGCCCACGGTGTTCGAAATGTCGTAGCATTCTATGCGCAGCGGTGCCTGAGCGAGCCCGAGTGCCTTCGCGACGTCGTTCATGGCCGCGGTGCGCGTGCCCATGTCGCTGATGCGGCTCATCTTGCTGCGTTGCAGCGCCTGCCCGGCGTTCTCGTTCGCCCGGTTCATCAGCGCCTTCTTCTCGCCGCGGCTTGCCACGCGGATGGTGACCACGGCGCCACGCAGCCCGCTCAACCATGATTCGAGTTCTGCACGGCGTGCCGGCTCGACCGGCACGATGACCTCGCGCGGCACTGGGGCGATTGGCGCCAGCAGGTCCGCGCGACCGGTCTGTTCCTGCCGTTCGCGTCTCGTGCGTGTCGCCTGCGCGCGCTCGACGCTGCTCTTGGCCGTCACCGTCTGCGTGCTGCCGATGGCGTCGCGTCTCTCCACGATGGAGGCTCCCCCTTCGGCCGTCGGCACGCCCTCGTTCCCGGAGGACGAGGCCATGGAAGGGGCCGTTCCATCATGAGGATCGACGTTCAATCCGTTGTCGGCGGCCACGTCTGAATACACCTGCATGATCAGGTCGTCGATGAGTTCGCCGTCGGATACGTCCTCGACGCGTTCGACGCTCCAGTTGCGTTCTCCGCGAATCGAGCCGTCACGCACGATGAAGGCGTGCACGGACGCCTCAAGCTCGTCGGATGCCATGCCGAACACGTCGGCGTCCACGTCCTGATCGAACACGACCGCGTTCTGCTGCATGACGGTCTGCAGCATCTGGATTTCGTCGCGCAGCCGCGCGGCCTTCTCGAATTCGAGTTCGGCGCTGGCGTCCTTCATGTCCCGCGTCAGCTGGGCGATGTAGCTCTTGCCGAGCCGACCGGTCATCACGCCGACCAGCTGCTCGCACATGCGCCGGTGCTCCTTGGGCGCGATTCTCCCGATGCATGGCGCCGAGCATTTGCCAATCGACGCGAGCAGGCATGGTCGCCCGGTGAGTTCGGCCTTGTGGAACACGTTGGTCGTGCAGGTACGCACCGGGAATGTGCGCAGCAGTTTGTCCAACGATTGTCTCAGCTCCCACACCTTCGCGTAGGGGCCGAAGTAGCGGGCGTCCCTTCTCTTGCGGCTGCGGGTGACCCATACGCGGGGCACGGCCTCCCCCGACGATATCGCCAGATACGGGTAGGTCTTGTCGTCGCGGAACTGCACGTTGAAACGGGGATCGAACTCCTTGATCCACGTGTATTCGAGAGTGAGCGCCTCCAGTTCGGTGCCGACGACCGTCCATTCGAGGCTACGGGCAGTGAGCACCATCGTCTGCGTGCGCGGATGCAGCAGATACAGCGGCTGGAAGTAGTTGGTCAACCGGTTGCGCAGGCTTTTCGCCTTGCCGACGTAGATCACGCGTCCTTCGCCGTCCCGCCATTTGTAGACTCCGGGCTGGGCGGGGATATCTCCGGTCTTCGGCCGGAACAGGTCGCGCGTGTCCCCCAGCAGCGGAGCCCCGTTCCTGTTCACTTTGGCGACCGCATCCGAAGCGTCCGCCTCCCCGCGCAGCGAATCGGCCGCTTTTCTCCACACTTCGGGTGAATGCCGCTCGATATCGTTCGTCACAGCATGTCCTTGAAGAACTTGCCCGTCCAGGACGCTTCGCATTGCGCCACCTGTTCGGGTGTGCCCTGCGTGACAATCGTGCCGCCGCCGTCGCCTCCTTCCGGACCCAAATCGATGATCCAGTCGGCGGACTTGACCACGTCGAGATTGTGCTCGATGACGATCACGGTATTGCCTTTGTCTACCAGCCCCTGCAGCACGAGCAGCAGTTTGCGCACGTCCTCGAAGTGCAGGCCCGTGGTCGGTTCGTCGAGGATATACACTGTCTTGCCGGTGGACCTGCGCTGCAGCTCGGTGGCGAGCTTGACGCGCTGCGACTCTCCGCCGGACAGCGTGGGCGCGGGCTGCCCGAGGCGAATATACCCCAGTCCGACCTGCACGAGCGTGTCGAGGTAGCGGGAGATCGACGGGTAAGCCTTGAAGAACGTGGCGGCCTCCTCGATCGGCATATCAAGCACGTCGGCGACGGTCTTGCCGTTGTATTTGACCTCCAGGGTTTCGCGGTTGTACCGCTTGCCGTGGCATTCCTCGCATTCGACGTACACGTCGGGCAGGAAGTTCATCTCGATCTTGAGCGTGCCGTCGCCGTGGCACGCCTCGCAGCGGCCGCCCTTGACGTTGAACGAGAACCGCCCCGGGCCGTAACCGCGCACCTGCGCCTCCGGCGTCTTAGCGAACAGCGTGCGGATCTTGTCCCACACGCCGGTGTATGTGGCCGGGTTCGAGCGCGGAGTGCGCCCGATCGGGTTCTGGTCGACGTGGATGACCTTGTCGCACTGGTCAAGGCCCTCGACGCGCGTGTGCTTGCCCGGCACGATGCGCGCGCCGTTGAGCTTGTCGGCGAGCACCGGGTAGAGGATCGTGTTCACCAGGGTCGATTTGCCGGAGCCGGAGACGCCGGTGACCACAGTCATCACGCCAAGGGGGAAATCGACGGTGATGTTCTTCAGATTGTTCTCCCTGGCCCCCACCACGCGAAGGCGCTTCGTGGCATGCGGCTTGCGCCGCACGGCCGGCACCTCGATGCTCCGTCGGCCGGCGATGTAATCGCCGGTGACGGACCGGGGCGCCTCGATGAGGCGCTTCGCCGGACCGGAGTAAATCACCTCGCCGCCGTGCTCGCCGGCACCGGGGCCGATGTCGACCACCCAATCCGCCCTCTCGATGGTTTCCTGATCGTGTTCGACGACAATCAGCGTGTTGCCGAGGTCGCGCAGATGGTGCAGCGTCTCGATGAGACGCGCGTTGTCACGCTGGTGCAGTCCGATCGATGGCTCGTCGAGCACGTACATGACGCCGACCAGTCCGGAGCCGATCTGCGTGGCAAGCCTGATGCGCTGGGCCTCGCCGCCGGACAGCGTCTTGGCCGCGCGCGACAGCGTCAGGTAGTTCAGGCCGACATCGTTGAGGAATCCCAGCCGGGCCCGGATCTCCTTGACCACTTCGCCGGCGATCGTCGCCGCCGCTCCCTCCAGTTTCAGCCCATTGATCCACGCTAGCCCGCGTTCGACGGGCATGTCGCATACATCGGCGATGGATTCGCCGTCTACGGTGACCGCCAACACTTCGGGGCGCAGCCTCCTGCCATTGCACGCCTGGCAGGGAACCTCGCGCATGTACGACTCGTAGTACTGCTTCATCTGGTCCGAGTCGGTCTCGTGATACCGGCGCATCAGCGTGCGCACGACACCCTCGAATCCGGTCGAATACTCGCGCAGCCGCCCCCACCGGTTGCGATATGAGACGTTGACCTTGAAATCATGCCCGTACAGGATCGAATGCCGCACGTCCTCAGGCAAATCACGCCATGGGGTGTCCATGGAGAACCCGAGTTCGTCGGCCAGGCCCTGCAGCACATGCCCGTAGTATTCGGTCGTGGTCTTGCCGCCTCCCCACGGCTCGATCACGCCGTCGGACAGCGACTTGGAATCATCGGCGATGACCAGATCGGGGTCGATCTCCAGCTTGTAGCCGATGCCATCGCACACAGGGCAGGCCCCGTATGGCGCATTGAACGAGAACGTGCGGGGCTCGATCTCGTCCAACTGCAGCTGATGCCCGTTCGGACAGGCCCTGTGCTCCGAGAACGGCTGACGCCGATTCGGGTCCTTCTCGTCCAAGTCCACGAAATCGGCGACGATGACACCTTTGGACAACCGCAGCGCGGTCTCGATCGAATCAGTAAGCCGCTGTCGGATGCCGTCGCGGATCATCAGACGATCCACCACGACCTCGATGGTGTGCTTTTTCTGCTTGGTGAGCTTGATGTCGTCGGACAGCTGGCGCCCCTCACCGTCGATCAGCGCGCGGGCATAGCCGTCGCCGCGCAGCAGCTCCAGAAGATCGGCGAACTCCCCCTTGCGGCCGCGTACAACGGGCGCGAGAATCTGGAATCTCGTGCGTTCCGGGTTCTTCAGCAGCGTGTCCACCATCTGCTGAGGGGTCTGCGCGCTGACCAGCTCGCCGCATTCGGGGCAATGCGGTACGCCTGTGCGGGCGAACAGCAGTCGCAGATAGTCATAAATCTCGGTGATCGTGCCCACGGTCGAACGCGGATTGCGGTTTGTGGTCTTCTGGTCGATCGACACTGCAGGGCTCAATCCCTCGATGAAATCCACATCCGGCTTGTCCATTTGCCCGAGGAACTGACGCGCATACGCGGACAACGACTCCACATACCGGCGCTGCCCCTCCGCGAACAGCGTATCGAACGCGAGCGATGACTTGCCGGAGCCGGACAGTCCGGTGAACACGACCATCCTGTTGCGCGGCACGGCGAGATCCACGTTCTTCAGATTGTGTTCACGCGCACCCTGGATGGTGATCTTCAGATCGTTCGGGATATGTGAGATGTCCGCCACCAATGAGGAGTCGGTCTTGCGCATCGGTGCCTTGCGGATCTCGCGCGACAGGAACGTGTCGCTGCTCATCACACGTTCGATCACGACGTCCCCGCCGCCCGATTTCGACGTCTTGCGTCCAGTCACAACCCCGCCTTTCCTCGCACATCCCATCATCAACGGTAGATCATGCTCAACAATACCCGACTTCAAGACAAATGTCGAACATCAGTTCGATAGCGTGTCCCATATTCAAACACATGGACCATACACCGTCCGATCCGCGACGCCCCCGAATACGCAAAAGCCGGACGGCCATCAGACCATCCGGCTTTGCACGGCGAAACCGCATCACGGCCGTTCCGCGACCGTCACACGATCATGCACACGCCCTCACACCCGCTGCTGCAGCCAGCCGACGAGCAGAACAATCACCTGAGCAAGCAGGCCGAGCAGCGCGAAGAAGCCAATCCACGCAATCGCGGTGGCGGCACCGTCCGAGTAACCGTAGCCGTAATATCCGGAATTGCCGGAGAACAGGTAGATGAGCCACGCGAGCACCCTCAGGCCGGCGGCCGCGACCATGGCGACGAACGCGGCCATCTTGAACCACTGCGGTCCGTGCTGCACGACGTTGAGACCTATGACCCACACCGCCAGGATTGCGGTGAGCATGAGCCACGGAGTCGAGCCGAAGAGGAACTTGTAGCCGAATCCGCTCATGTTGTTGCCGGCATCGACAAGTCTGAGGAACGACAGGAACGTCTCGATGCCGATGAACACGACCATGAGAATGGCGGAGATCTTGGTGACCGCGCGCACGTTCATCGTGTCGAGGAAGCTCGGCCCCTGCGGCTGGGGAGCGTAGCCGGGCTGCTGGGGATACCCCGGCTGCTGCGGGTACCCCTGCGGATACTGGTATCCGGCGGGCTGCTGCGGAGCCTGCGGAGCCTGAGGAGCCTGAGGAGCACCATAAGGCGCCTGATATGCGGGCTGCTGCGGGGCTTGCGGCTGCTGCGGGCCGGGCTGCTGCGGATATGTCATGGCTAACTTCTTTCTGTGTCAGTCCAATATGATGGTTTCAATATACCGCCATTTCATGTCCGGCTGACGAAATACTCCACATATTTGGCGGGTATTCGTTGTGCGATGCCACAATATTCGCTGCAAGGCGACGCACGAATCCGGCACGCGCCGTCATCTATTCGCTGCGCAGCGCCCAGTGCCCGTCGCAAGCCGATTTCGTCTCGTCGTTCCATGACCGTGACGATCATCATGTTGGCGATGCTCATGCCACCCACGATCAGCGCTATCACGCCGATCATCAGGCCCAGCGTCGTTAGCGAGTCGTCCTCGGTGTTTCTCGCCTGTGACAGGTCAGCCGACGCGGTGACGTTACACGCCGGAGCCGCCGGTGTTCGCCGCGTGGGCGAGGATACGGCGAATCCTTTCGTCGTTGCCTGATTTCGTGCGCACGTAGATCGCACTAATCCGGCGTATCATCTCCTCCTAGTCCAAGTATTGCGAGAACGCCCATTCGTCGCCGACGATGACAGAGCCTTTGCCAGGCTTGTCGCTCCTTCCGGTACGGGCGGGATCCTTGACCAAGGTGAATCCCTTGGCGCGACATTCCCTCACATAGCACAACGCCGCATGTCAGCTCCCCCATCAACCGTTTACCACTCATAAGCGTTTTCTTTCCAGTAAGAGATCCGTTGAACAAGCCGGATGGGCGACCGTGCCCACCTTCATACTCCGATGGCGGAATACGATACCATTCATTGCATGCCGACCATGGTTCCTATACAACTTTCATCGTATCCTCTTAATAACGTTTGAGTGTTCCATGACCAGCCGCCGGATGCTCACTCAGCTCTGAAAACCGCGACAATAATGGAAACGGATTGGCTCTCACGCAACCTACGTATCCGAGGAGGTTCCCATGCGCATACTGATCGTCGAAGATGACCGTGACCTCGCCGCCGCGCTGGACGACGCGCTGCGGTTCGAGGGGTATGCGACCCGCGTCGCATACAACGGGCTGGAAGCGGTGCGCATGCTCGCCGAGCAATCCATCGACATCGTGCTGCTCGACCGCGACCTGCCGATCATGTCCGGCGACGCGGTGATGGAGACGATCGCCTCGAACGACATCCCCGTGTCCGTGCTGATGCTCATCGCGGCAGCGCAGGTCAGGGACCGCATCAACGGTCTCGAACTCGGCGCCGACGACTACCTGATCAAGCCGTTCGCCTATCCCGAGCTACTCGCGCGCATACGGGCGCTGCAACGCCGTACCGGTAAGGGCGACTTCTCCGGCACCGAATTCTCACACAACGGCATCGTCCTCGACACGGTCCGTCACACCGTGACCCGTGACGGCAAGCCCGTCAACCTGTCGCCGAAGGAATACGGCGTGCTGCTGGAGATCATGAAGGCGGACGGCAGCTACGTCAACGCCGAGGAACTGTTCGACACCGTGTGGGCGGGCGCATCAGCCACCGACCTCACGGACGCCATCAAAACCACCGTATACTCGCTGCGACGCAAACTCGGCGAGGGCAACGGCATCACCTCCACCAGAGGAAAGGGGTACCGTCTGTCATGACCGCATCACACGCAGCAGACGCCGCAACAGACTCAGACGCAACCTCGGAGGCGGCCCCGGTCACCGACACGGCCGCGGCCATTGCCGCGTAGCTGGTCGCCAAAGACACCGCCGGCGGCAATGGCCATACACGCCGTCGCCGCCGATTCCCCTGGCCGTCGACGTTCCGAGGCCGGCTCATCGCCACCATATCCATCGCCGCCCTGGCGATGCTGGCCACCGTCATCATCACGCAGAACATCATCGTCTCACAGGCGGCACGGCAGCAGAAGAACAACATCGTCATGTGCACCGACAAGGACACCGGCGAACTGATCACGGTGTACTTCGACAAGAACCAGACCAGCTACGACCTCGATCTGGAGGATGCGCCGGACGCCGTCGGCAGCTCCGCCACCGCCGTCTGCTCCCCGATGCTCTCGGTACAGGAGGATACCGTCGAGACCTCCGACCCGGAGTCCACCGTCACCAAGATCGAGGTGACGCATATCGGCAAGACGGCGAGCGCCCTGACCGACTCCTTCATCACGATGATGCAGTTCATCTCCATCGGCACGTTCATCATTTTCGCCGTGCTCTCGCTCATCGTGTCCTGGCTCGTCGGCTCTCGCCTGTCCAAACGCGTGGCCAAGATCAGCAAGCAGGTGGAGGCGTTGAAGCCCGGCGATCTCGACGCTCGCATCGCCCCCGACGGCAGCGATGACGAGATCGGCAAGCTCATCGAATCCATCAACGGCATGCTCGGCCGACTGCAAAACGCCACGGAAGCGGAGCGTCGGTTCGTGTCGAACGCCTCCCACGAGCTGCGAACACCCATCGCCGCTGTCGCGACCAATCTGGACGCCCCACTGTCCCAAGGCCGTTTCCCGGCCGACGTGGAGCCCGCCATCAGGCGGGCGCTCGCCGCGAACCGTCGCGGCAGCGACCTCGTGCAGGCACTGCTCACGCTCTCGCGCATCCAGAGCGGCGTCATCGATGCCGAGGACGTCACCGCCCTGCAGCTCGCCGATTTCATCGACGACGAGCTGGCCGAGGTGGAGGAGCAGGCCGATAAGCGCAACATCCTCGTCACCACGCGCGATGTCGCAAGCGACGTGCAGGTCCAGGCCAGCAAATCGCTGATGGACTTGGCCATCGGCAACCTGCTGCGTAACGCCATCATGCACAACATCAGCTCGGGCACACTCGACATCGCCGCGAGGCAGGAGCACTGCGCCATCATCGTGACCATCACCAACAGCACCGACGAAACGCTGCCGGACGATCTGATGAATCTGAAGCAGCCGTTCCGCCGCGGCGAACACTCACGCATCAGCGCCGAGCCCGGCGTCGGCCTAGGCCTGTCGATCGCCGACGCCGCATGCGAGGCCATGGGCGCGACGCTGGAATTGGACAGGCCGGACGAGCAATCGTTCCGCGCCACCATCACCATCGCGTCGGCATAGATTGATACTGCGGCAACGGCCCGTCCAGCTACTTCGCGTACTCCTCAAGCGTCTGGCCGGACTCATGCATCGCCTTCGCCGCCTCGGCTCCCACATACCGGTAATGCCATGATTCATACGCGTTGCCGGTCACGTCGGTCTTCCCTCGCGGATAGCGCAGGATGAATCCGTACCGCCACGCGTTGTCTGCAAGCCACTGGTGCTCGTTGACGCTGTCCTTGGTGCTGGTGGCCCCGCTCGCGTTGATGTCCACCGCCAGGCCCAGCTCGTGCTCGCTGGTCCCCGGCTCGGCCACCCATTGCGACGCCTGTCTTCTCGCCTCCTCCTTCGACGCGCCCTCGTTCTGATACAGGAATATCTTCTCGTCCAGCAGCTGCCGCTGCACGGCCTCCGTACGGTACGCCGACGTGACCTCCGGGTGAAGCCCCGCGGCACGCATGTCATCGAACATGCGCTGCAGATCGGGATAGATGCGCGAATCCACGCTCTCGCCGTTGCTGAGCCTGGTCAGTTTCGGTGCCAGATAGTCGTCGGGAATCCTGTTCCACCGGTTGACGACAATCAGACTCCAGCTCGACGGAGAGTATTTCGCCTGTGCGGCGCCGGGCGCAAACGGTCCCCGGCCCGCGAAACGCCCCAGGCAGAACAGCAGCGCCAGTATGGCGGCGAGCAGGACGCCCAGCACGACCGACACGCGCAGCAGCGTCCTGCGGTTCCTTCTGTTCCGGCACTCGGCGAACGTCCGAACGCGCCCGTCTCCCGTCATCATCCGTTCCATGCCTGTCGCTCTTTCACTGGTCTGCCGTCATCGCAACATCACCATAAACATTAGGATTCGTAAGGTTTCCCGGCCATCGACCACGGGGACGAAACGGCTTATGATCCGCGGGGATGACAACCCCGAGACACCCCTGAGTCAGTACCCTGACCGCCAGTCGGCACGTGTTCGCTATGATGGACGGTTGGACTTCAACGAATACGGACAACAACAGAAAGACGAGCGGGACACATGGCTATTGAGGCGCAGGGACTTGAGATTCAGATCGGCGCGCGCACCTTGCTCCATCCCACCGATTTCCACGTCGCCAAAGGCGACAAGATCGGTCTGGTCGGTCGCAACGGTGCCGGCAAAACCACACTCACCCGCGTCATCACCGGCGACATGCTCCCCACCAGCGGCAAGGTGCGCGTATCCGGCAAGCTCGGCTACCTCCCCCAGGACACGCATGCCGCCGACCAGGAGCAGACCGCGCTCGACCGCATGATGAGCGCCCGCGACATCGCCTCCATCATCAGCCGCATCCGCAAAGCCGAAAAAGACATGACCAACCCGGACCCGGACATCATGACCAAAGCCATGAACCGGTACGACAAAGCCATGCAGGACTTCGACAAGGCCGGCGGCTATGCCGCACAATCCGAGGCCATCGCCATGGCCGACAGCCTCGGCCTCCCCCAGGACGTCATGCAGCGTCCCCTCGGCACCCTCTCCGGTGGCCAACGCCGCCGCATCGAACTCGCCCGCATCCTTTTCTCCGATGCCGACACCCTCATTCTCGACGAGCCCACCAACCACTTGGACGCCGACTCCATCGAATGGCTGCGCGGATTCCTCAAGAAATACGAAGGCGGATTCCTCGTCATCTCCCACTCCACCGAGCTGCTCGACGAAGTCGTCAACAAGGTCTGGCATCTCGACGCGCAGACCGGCCAGATCGACATGTACTCCCTCGGCTGGAAAGCCTACCTCCACCAGCGCGTCGTCGACGAGGAGCGTCGTCGCCGCGAACGCGAGGTCGCCGAGAAAAAAGCCGACCGGCTCATGAAGCAGGGCATCCGCCTGCACGCCAAAGCCTCCAAGGCCGTCGCCGCCCAGAACATGATGCGCCGCGCCGAACGGCTCCTGTCCGAGACCTCCGACGCCCAGAAGCAGGACAAGGTCGCCGACATCCGCTTCCCCGAACCGGCACCCTGCGGCCGCACCCCCATCATGGCCAAGGACATCTCCAAGGCATACGGCTCCAACATCGTCTTCGCCGGCGTCAACCTCGCCGTCGACAAAGGCTCCCGCGTCGTCATCCTCGGCTACAACGGCGCCGGAAAAACCACCACCCTGCGCCTGCTCGCCCACATCGAAGACCCCGACACCGGCGTCGTCGAATACGGCCACGGCTGCAAGATCGGCTACTTCGCCCAAGAGCACGACACCCTCGATCTCAACGCCACCGTGCTTGAGAACCTCACCCACGTCGCCCCTGAGCTCAACGACACTCAGGCTCGTTCCATCCTCGGCTCCTTCCTCTTCTCCGGCGACGACGCCTTCAAACCCGCCCGGGTCCTCTCCGGCGGCGAAAAGACCCGTCTCGCCCTCGCCACGCTCGTCACCTCCCGCGCCAACGTCCTCCTCCTCGACGAGCCCACCAACAACCTCGACCCCGCCTCCCGCGACGAAATCCTCAAGGCCATCGCCAAATACGAAGGCGCCATCGTCCTCGTCACCCACGACGAGGGCGCAGTCCAGGCCCTGAACCCCGAACGCGTCCTGCTGATGCCCGACGGGGACGAGGATCTGTGGAACGATTCATATCTCGACCTCGTTGCCGAGGAGTGATGGAGTGTCGGCTGCGTTGTTCCTCAGTCGCGGTACCCTCGTACCGCTTCCTTCGGTACGCCTTGCCGACACACGCATCACTTCACGGCAATCCACTGAACGAACACCACACATATCGGGCCTGTCCGCACCCTTTTGCGTGCTTAAGTGCGCGCCGGAACGACGACCGTGCGCACTTAAGCACGCAAACCACCGGTTTTGCGTTCCTATGTTCGCGCACTCGTCGTTCCGGCGCGCACTTAAGCACGCAAACGCGACTTGACCCATGACCTTGCCAACGTTCCGGCGAATATCAACGGCAAAAAAACGAATGATGCCCGGTGGTTCCTGAATCTCAGGAGCCACCGGGCATCATTCGTAAGACGGCCAGACGATCAAATCACGCCGATCAGCCGATCGCCCGGGCCGATGTCACTCGGCGTCGCGGTAACCGCTCGGGTTCTTGGTCTGCCAATTCATCGACGACGCAGCCATGTCGTCGATGCCGAGCTCGGCCTTCCAGCCGAGTTCACGCTCGGCCTTGGAGGAGTCGGCGTAGCAGGCGGCGATGTCGCCGGGGCGACGCGGCTTGATCGCGAACGGAATCGCGTGGCCGGCAGCCTTCTCGTACGCCTTGATGACCTCAAGTACCGAGTATCCGTGACCGGTACCCAGGTTGTAGGTGAACACGCCGGGGCCCTCGACCTTGTCGATGACGGCGACGTGGCCCTTGGCCAGATCGACAACGTGGATGTAGTCGCGCACGCCGGTTCCGTCGGGCGTGTCATAGTCGTCACCGAACACCTGAACCTCCTTGAGCTCGCCGAGTGCAACCTTGGCGATGTAGGGGGTCAGGTTTGCCGGAATGCCCTTCGGATCCTCGCCGATCAGGCCGGACTCGTGGGCGCCGACCGGGTTGAAGTAGCGCAGGATGACGACGGTCCAGGAGTCGTCGGCGACGTGCACGTCGCGCAGGATCTGCTCCTCGAAGAACTTGGTCGTGCCGTACGGGTTCGTGGTGCCGCCGATCTGGCTCTCCTCAGTCAGCGGCAGCTCCTTGGGCGTGCCATAGACGGTGGCGGACGACGAGAAGATGACCTTCTTGACGTCGTGGGCGCGCATGGCCTTGAGCAGCACGATGGTGCTGTTGAGGTTGTTGTCGTAGTATTCGATCGGCTTGGCGACCGACTCGCCGACGGACTTGAGCGAGGCGAAATGAATCACCCAGTCGATGTCGTTCTCGGTGAAGATGCGGTCCATCAGCGCCTCATCGCGGACATCGCCCTCGTAGCGCTTGACGGTCTTGCCGGTGATCTCCTCGACGCGATCGAGCGCCTTGGGCGACGAGTTGCTGTAGTTGTCCACGCAGACAACGTCGTACCCCTTGTTCAGCAGCTCGACATCGGTGTGCGTACCGATGTAGCCCGCGCCGCCCGTTACCAGAATGGTAGTCATGTGTTCCTCCTTGAAAAACAGCTGTGGATGACTCCAACAGTCATTCTAATGCTGAGTATGGAATCCGAGGCCTTCCATGAAGTCCCGGGTGAGTTCCTTGTGCTTGAACACGGCCGTGTTGCCCAGGATGCGCTCGCATACGCTGCCGAGTTCGTCCTGCACCGCGGCGTGGATGGCGTCGCGGTCGCGCTCGCCGTTCAGTGTCGCGGTGAGTTCGTCCCATTCGAGCGTGAACTCGCCGACCTCTTCCGGCAGCGGCTTGCCCTCGGCGAGGGCGTCCTCGATCAGGCCAAGCTGGTTGATGAGACGGCCGGGCAGGATGAACAGCCCCTGCGCCTCGATCAGGCCGATGGGCTCCTGCTTGACCGGCCAGAACTCGGGATGCGCATGGAAGATGCCTTCCGGCAGTTCCTCGCTGACCGAGTTGTTGCGGAAGATCAGGCTCATTTCGTAGCCGCGCTCGGTGATGATCGCGCTGGGCGACACCGCGGAGCGCTTGCCGTCCTCGCCTTCGCAGATGATGTCCAGCTCGGGGTTGGAGTAGTTGATCCAGCCTTCGCGGATCTTGTCGCACACCTCGATGATCGTGTCGCGCGATTTGGCGACCACGCGCACGGCGGTGCCGGGCCAGTCGAGGATCTCGATGGTCGCGTCCGGGTATTCCGGCAGCGTCATCGTCGCCCAGGCTGCCGCCTTGTGCATCGGCAGCAGTTCGCCGCCGCCCTGGTAATGGTCGTGGGCGAGCACGGAGCCGCCGATGCGCGGCAGCGCGGCGTTGCACCCGAGGAAGTATCCGGGGAACCGGTCGACGAAGTCAAGCAGGTGCCCGAACGTGGAGCGGCTCACGTGCATGGGCGTGTGCTCGCCGTTCACGCAGATGCCGTGCTGGTAGAAGTACCCGTACGGGGAGAACTGCCAGAACCACGGTTCGTCGCCGAGCGTGGCGGGGATGGTGCGCAGCGTGCGCTTGTTGCGCCCCGCGAAGCCCTCGTTCTCATGGCAGATCGTGCATGCGGGGTATCCGCCGGCCACCGAGTTGCCCGCGGCGGCCTTCTTCATGTTCTTGAATTCGGGCTTGGCGAGGTTGATGGTGATGACCAGGCCGTGGGAGTCGAAGCGCGGGTTCTTGTCGAGCACGCCCTTCTTGACATAGTTGTTGGCGACGCAGTAGTCGTAGAACCAGCGCATGGCCTCCATGCCGCCATGTCCGCGTTCCACTGCCTCGAACCGGTCCTGCACGGCGGACGGCGTGCCGGAGAGCATGCCCATCACGATGTCCGCGTACACGGGTCCTTCGTCGGCGTCGAACAGCCCCGCCGCAACGGCCGCGGCGCGGAACCGCGTCAGCAGGTCGTCTGGCAGCGTGTCGTCGCTGGTCGCGCCGGTGGGACGGTACGAGTCGAGCGAGAACAGCTCGAAGATGCGGTTGCGCGTCCAGTCGGCGTCGCGCGGGTCGAGTTCAAGCCGCTTGCGCGCGAAGTCGACGAGCGCGTCGATGCTCGCGTAGACGGCGTCGAGTCCGCCGCAGGCGCAGTCGTCCTTCTTCTCTTCCGTGGTCATCAGCGGGCGGTCCTTTCCATGACGTCGTCGACGATGGCGCGAATCTCGTCGGCCTTCTGCTCCATCTCCTGCACGAGCTTGATCTGGGTGCGAGCGCGCACGAGGTTGTGCTCGGGGTACTTGGTGGCGAAGTACGTGTCACCGGCGAGGTAGTCGGCGAGGAAGCGCATGCCGCATTCCATCGTCATCATGTTGCCGGCGAACGCGAGCAGCTCGGCCTCCTTGTCGGTGATGCTGTCGCGCACCTTGCCGACGAAGCCCTCCGCGTAGGCGCGGAACAGTTCGGTGCTGAAGTGGACCTTGTCGAGATCCTTCTCGTCCTCAAGCGCGGTGGACGCGCCGAAGCGGATGGAATCGCCGAAGTCGAACAGCATGGAACCCGGCATGATGGTGTCGAGGTCGATGATGGCACGGGCCTTGCCGGTCTTCGCGTCCATCAGGATGTTGTTGAGCTTGGTGTCGTTGTGGGTGACGCGCAGCGGAACGGAGCCGTCGGCCAGCCCGTCCATGATGCGGGAGTACTGGTCTTCGTGGGCGAGGAAGAAGTCGATCTCCGGCTTGCAGGTTTCGGCGCGGCCCATCTTGTCGGCTTCCAGCGCAGCCTTGAAGTCGCGGAAGCGACTCGGCGTGTCGTGGAAGTGGGCGATGGTCTCGGTCAGCTGGGAGGCGTCGAAGCCGGCCAGGAAGTTCTGGAACTCGCCGAACGCGGCGCCGGACTCGCGGAACACGTCGGCGTTGGGGACGAGGTTGTAGGAGATGGTGCCTTCGATGAACTTGTATATCCTCCAGGCGCCGTCCACCTCCTCGTTTTCGATGTAGCTCGCGCCGTCCTTGGTGGGGACGATGTCGAGCGTCTCCTGGTTCTTGGAGCGCAGGTAGGCGGTGACGAGTTCGATGTTGCGCATCAGGTGCACGGTGTCCGGGAAGATGTCCGTGTTCATCTTCTGCAGGATGTACCGGTGCTGATCCGTGTTGATCAGGAAGGTGACGTTGATGTGGCCGTCACCGTATGCGGTGATGCCCTTGACGTCGCCGTCGATGGCGAACTGATCGACGATGGCCGCCAGTTTCGGATCAATGTCAGTCATGTGGAACCCTCTTTTCCTTGTTGTGCCGCAGGTTGCCGCCGGTCTTCACCGCCACAACGACCCCCTATCTGAAGCTGCTGTGCCACTGCGACGCAGCAGCTGTTGGCGCATACGCACCGTTATTTGTTAATTATAGTTACATAAATGACAAACCGCCATTCTTCGGCGTTTATAGTTCCTGAATCCCCTCTTCTATTGCTATAATATAAAGACTGTGGATTTGAACATGACCACACCGCAGCTCGCATGATCCGAATCATGGGCGCTCTGACAAGAAACGACTGAACCAATGACCTCGTACGCCAACACCATCTCGTTCCCCCTGCACACGCCCGGCAGGACGACGAAGGCAAGTCCCGCCGACGTGCGCCGCAACAACCGTTCCCTGGTGTTCGGGCTGCTGTTCCCGAACGGGCAGCTATCCCGCGCCGACCTCGGGCGGCAGACCGGACTCTCGCGCGTGGCGATATCGGGAGTCGCCAACAGCATGCTCGACGAAGGGCTGATCTGCGAGAACGGTTTCGACGTCAACGCCTCCGGCAAGGGCAAACGCGGCACGCTGCTGAGCATCGACACGTCGCGTCTGCACATCATCAGCGTCGACCTGTCCCAGGAGCATCTGGTGCAGGGAGCCGTGACCGACCTGCTGGGCACGCCACAGCAGCGCATGGAAATGGCGCTCGGACCGGATAACGACATCAACGCGGACATGATCGTGCAGCTGGTCGACCAGCTGCGCACCGACATCGACGCCGACACGATCATCGGCATCGGCATAGCGGCGACTGGTGTCGTCGAGGACGGTGTCATTCGCGAATCGACGGTGTTGGGATGGCGGGACCTTGATCTGAGAGGCATGCTGGAACGTCGTTTCGGATTCCCCGTCACCATCAGCAACGACGTCGTCTGCTCCATGCTCGCGGAGCGATTCTTCGGGCATGGCGACAAGAGCATGCTGTTCATCAAGATCGACCGTGGCATCGGTGCCGCGACGCTGATCGACGATGTGACGGTGATCGGGCAGAACCATGCCGGAGGCGAGATCGGGCATATCTCCCTCGACCCGGAGTCGGGGGTGTTGTGCCCGTGCGGCAAGCGCGGGTGCCTGGAGACGATGGTCACATCGCCGGTGATTCGCGAGCGGATTCGCCGCGCGTCGACGCCCGAGGAGCAGCTGGACATCATCCGATCCTGCGGCGAGCAGCTCGCCGCGGCGCTCGCCATGCCAATCGGCCTGCTCGACATCAACGACATATGCGTGTACGGCCCGCCGGACATCGTGAACGCGGCATTCCTGGAGGCGACGCAGCGCCGTGTGGACATGGTGTCGTCGTCGAAGTTCCACAAGCATACCTCCGTGCGACGGTGCCAGGTGGGTTCGGATATCGCGCTGCGCGGATCCGCCATCGACGTGGTTCATCATTACATCGAGAACGGTCACTGAGAGAACCACCGAAAGGTCCTTGCGATATGAATCGAGGGCCGCTCCCCCGTTCAGGGAGCGGCCCTCGATTCATGTTCTGCTCACATCCGGCCGTGCGGCCCGGGTGGTTTTGGAAACTCCGTCGCCGGTACCGGTGTGCCTATCAGGCCTCCGGCGCGGCCCACGCGGCGCCCAGCGCTCCGACCGGCTGGTCGAGTTGCGCAAGCTTGATGCGTTCGCCGAGATGCAGGCCCGTCAGGAACGGGCAGGTGCGCTCGCGCACGCGCAATTCGTCCAGGGTGACGTCGATGAGCGGCTGGCCGGTCTTCGCCATGCCACCGCCGAAGATAATCATGCGCGGGTCATAGGATTGTGCGACGATCTGCACGGCGTCGACGATGGCATGGGTGACCATGACGAGTATGCGCTGGGCGTCAGGCTCGCCGCGACGGGCGCACTCGATGAGATCCGGCATCGGAGGCTTGCCTTCGACCGGCCAGTGACGGCCGACCGACGCTCCGGAGCACACGGTCTCAAGACAGCCGCTCTGCCCGCAGGGGCACGGGAAGCGGTTCGGGTCGATCGGGATATGGCCGATCTCGCCGGCGGCCCCGCTGAAACCGTGCTGGACGACGCCGTCGACGACGATGCCCGCGGCGAGTCCGGTGCCGAAGTTGAGGAACACGATGGTTCCTTCGGGGTGGGATCCGCCGACCATACGCGCGGCGCCGACCGCGGCCGCATTGACGTCGTTCTCGACGTGCACGGGAATACCGAGGCGCTTGCCCGCTTCGGCACCAAGCTCCAGCGTATCGATGTCGAGGTTGACGACGTTGTCGACACGACCGGTTTCTGGATTGACCTGTCCGGGGATGCCGATGCCGACCGTGGCGACCTGATCGAACAGATCGCCGGCCACCTCATGGGTGATCGATACGACGTCGTCGATGACCTGCGCGTTGCCGCGTCGTGCGGGAATGCGCACGTCGTTGCGAACATTATCCTGCGGATCGACGAGAACGGCCTCGATCTTGGTGCCGCCGATGTCGATGCCGACGCGGAAGCGGTCGGCAGGTGTCTGCTGTGCTGTATCCTGCACTGTCATGTGTTGTGTCCTTACGTAACAGCGGATATGCGCGGTTCGCACATCCTTGACGAATATGTGGGGCAAGGCATATCGTCATGCCTTGCCCCACCGATGGGTCTGAGTGCCAGGGCCTCCGGAGGAAGGAGAAGGAAAGCACGGAAGCCCTGATCCTCAAGTCTTGCTGTCCGATCCATCTGTCCCCGTCCGTCCCGCATCATGCCGCGGGACGGACGGGGACAGCACAGATCAGAGGTTGCGCCAAGCGATGGCGCTCTGGTCGAGGTCGAAATGCTCGACCGAACCGTCAGGCAGAGCCACATCCGTGGACTGCGGACGGTCGGTGTTGTTGATCACGCAGTACTGGCCGGCATCGGGGAACACCGCGACCTCGCACTCGGGGTTGGTGGAGCTGTATGCCGTGTACTTGTCCTCGTTGTGGGAGGCCCAGAACAGGATTCGCTCCAGCAGACGGGCGTTCGCGGCCGAGTAGGGCAGACCGGAGACGTACACGCCGCGGCCCTTGCCGTACTCGTTGACCGCGAGCTGCACCTGACCACCGTCGG
>OGPW01000814.1_pt1 | contig 23847 bp, 21 predicted proteins | sample 1553061 | NCBI WGS metagenome assembly OGPW01 (sample SAMEA2580292, study PRJEB22360) | human gut metagenome | biome: human gut; feature: human-associated habitat; material: faeces | place: Denmark | collected 2008/2010
CGGTCCGACCGGGCCGCGCGGCAAGGAGATATATTGCCAGACCGGAGGGGCCCCGGGGGCGGGAATCGCGCACTCCATATTTTGTTCACAAATGAATAGATCCCTCAGTCGCGTCACTGAGGTTAAAACTGAAGCATTGGCTTCTGATATTGGCGATGACCAGCTGTTTTATGAGTATTGAGACATCGGTCATCTCTGGAGCGCTACTTTACTCCAAAGGCATCAGCTATTTGTTTCCCATCGGTAAAAGGCGGGTTTTGTTCGCCAAGCGTTCTTATATATAGATAGATACGGGTTCGAACCCGTGCACCGGCAACAAAAAAGACGGCCAACCGAAGTTGACCGTCTCAACAATCTTTGGGTGGGCCGTCAGGGGTTCGAACCCTGGACCTTGGGATTAAAAGTCCCCTGCTCTGCCAGCTGAGCTAACGGCCCGCGGGAGGCATTGTACCACGGTCTGGGACTATTCCCAACTCCATTGGCCGTTCTGGAAAATCACAACTTCACGTCCATCAGGCGTAATGCCCGTAATATCGATGTCGTCCGTGCCGATCATAAAATCGACGTGCGTGCTCGAGACGTTAACACCATGCTCCAGGAGCTCCTCCTTAGACATGTCGTACCCACCCTCGATGCATTCGGGGAAACCGACACCTAGCGCGAGATGGCAGCTAGCGTTCTCGTCATAGAGCGTATCGTAGAACAGAACACCACTTTCGCGGATCGGCGTGTTCTTGGAAATGAGCGCGACCTCTCCCAGGTGAGCAGCGCCCTCGTCAGTATCGATGATACTTGCGAGCGTTGCCTTGCCCACGCGGGCGTCGTAGTCCACCACGCGGCCGCCCTCGAACTTAATCCAAAAATCGTCGACTTTATTGCCGTGGTGGATGAGCGGCATGGCCGAGTACACGATACCGTCAGCGCGCATGCGATCGGGCGAAGTGAAGACTTCCTCGGTGGGAATGTTGGGGAAGAAGGGGTGCCCATCGGGCGTCTTGCCCTTGCCGCCGGCCCACTCGTGACCCTTCGTCATGCCAATCGTCAGATCGGTTCCATTTGCCGCGGTGTAATGCAGGCAGTCGAAACGATTGTCGTTCAGGAAACGCAGGTTCTTTTCGAATGCGGCGTCATGGAGCTCCCAGTCGCTCTCTGGGTCCTGGCCATCGGCGCGAGCGGTGTGCAGAATCGCATTCCACAGCTTATAGATTGCAACCTCATCGGCGTCTCCCGGGAACACCTCGCGCGCCCAAGCCACGACCGGAGCGCCGGCGATGCACCACGGATTGATGTTGTAATCCAGTCCACGGCGGAAAACTTTGCACTGCGTGTTCTTTGCCTTAGAAGCTGCAGCGGGCTTAGCGGGATCGATGCCCTTAAGGGCGGCGGGGTCCGCACCCTCGATAAAGATAAAGCAGGCACCGTCCTGGGCCAGGGAATCCAGCTGCAGGCGCTTCCACTCGGGCGTCTGCTCAAAATAGCTTTTCTCGACATGCTCGTACGTGAGCCTCGTCACGGCATCATCGGCCCAGATGACCGTCACGTGGCCGGCGCCGGCAGCATAGGCCTCCGCGACCACCACGCGCGCAAACGGCGCGCACTCAACCGGAGACTGAACGACAACTTCCTGGCCGGGCTTAACGTTTACGCCCTTGCGGACAACCAGGCGCGCATAGTTTTTAATCTTGGGCTCCAGGGACTTCATACCCTCCAGGGCCTCTTCGACCGTCAGGGCAGCTCGAATCATGTGCCACTCCATCTATCTATAGAACAGTAAAAAGGCGCGCCGCAAAAACGACGCGCCTTATATCTTAGCGATAAGTATGGATGCAAACGCTACTTCTTCTTGGAGTCCTTCTTGTCCTCCTCGGCAGCTGCGCGCTCGATAAGAGCGTTGAGCTTGTTCTCGGACATGCCCTCGGCCTGCGCGCGGTACATGTTGCGCAAGGGACGAATACGAGCGAAGTCGTAGATAAAGTCACCTAGGATGATGACATAGGACAAAACGATGCCGACCATCTGGACAGGGCTGGACACCATGCCAGCGGGAGCGAAGTACAGCGAGGCCCAAATTGCCACGACGAGCACCATGCCAATGGCGAGCACAATCCACCAGATGCGACGGCGCTTGGTGTAGTCCTCGTCCTGCTTGAGGAGGATATTCGACACCGTATAGATGCGGTCCTCCTTGGCGCGCTGCTTAGCCTTGCGGGCGCGCTTCTCCTCTTTAGAGAGGCCCTCGAGGTTCTCGCCCTTCTCGAGCTCTTTGCGGCGTGCCTTAGACGAAGCCGGCACGACGCGAACGGAGCTCGCTGCTTGGCGGGCGGGCTTAGCAGATGCGGCAGACTTGCGCGCAACCCCGGTAACTTCGTGGGATTGCGTGCGCTTGTTCGTGGCGCTACGGGTACTCACTTATGCGTTCTCCTTCATGCTTGTGAACTGGGAGCCCGTGATGATCTGGAAGGCCTCGCGATAGCGCTCGGACGTGCCATCGATGACCTCGGCGGGCAGGTGCGGGGTCTCCCCCGTCATATCCCAGTTGGCCTTGAGCCAATTGCGGACGAATTGCTTGTCGTAGCTAGGCTGGATCTTGCCCTCCTCGTAGCTGGCAGCAGGCCAGAAACGGCTGGAGTCGGGCGTGAGGCACTCGTCGATCAGCGTGACCTTGCCATCGATGACACCAAACTCGAACTTGGTGTCGGCAATGATGATGCCACGGGTCGCGGCGTACTCGGCAGCGGCCTTGTAGATCCTGAGGGACAGGTCGCGAATCTGCGCGGCGATGTCCTCACCCACGATCTCGCAGCAACGCTCAAACGAGATATTCTCGTCGTGGTCGCCGATCTCGGCCTTCGTGGACGGCGTGAACAGCGGCTCGGGAAGCTTTGAGGCCTCGGTCAGACCCTCGGGCAGCTGAATGCCGCAGACGGTGCCGTTCTCGTCATAGGTCTTCTTGCCCGAACCGGTCAGATAGCCGCGGACGATGCACTCGATAGGAATCGTCTGGGCCTTCTTAACCAGCATGGCGCGGCCAGCGAGGTAGTCACGATACTCAGCAAACTCCTCGGGGAAATCCGCCGGGTCGATGGAAACGAGATGGTTGGGGACGATGTCGGCAAACTTATCGAACCAGAATGCCGAGATGCGATTGAGCACCTCTCCCTTAAACGGAATCTCGTCGGGAAGAATGAAGTCGAACGCAGAAATGCGGTCGGTGGCGACCATCAGCAGGTTTTCACCGGCATCGTAAATATCACGAACCTTGCCACGGGAATCCGGACGACGCTCCATCGTTGTCACGTGAGTCACTCCTTACCAAAATACGACAGTAATGCGGGTTCTTTCCCGCACGTTTTCGCAAACTCGGAGCGGCAGGGACGCGGCCCCTCCTTCACCGAATAGCGAAAAGCTAGTGCTCCATTGTAGTAGATGCCGCGTCCGCCGTGTGCTCGCGGGGCAGATGAATTGTAAAAGTCGTACCCTTTCCAAGCTCCGACTCCACGGATATGTAGCCATGGTGACGCTCGACGATCTGCTTGGTCACGGCGAGGCCGACGCCCAGGCCGCCAGCTTCGCGGGCGCGGCTGGCATCGGCGCGCCAAAACCGCCCGAAAATGCGCGACAGATCGTCCTTGGCAATACCGATGCCGGTATCAGAAACGGCAATGCTGACGTGCCTGCGGTCACTGAGCACCGACACCACGACCCAACCGCCCTCGGGGGTGTAGCGCATGGCGTTGCTCATGAGGTTGATAACACATTGCGTGATCATGTCGGGATCGGCCTCGACGACATCGTCGTGCCCTTGGGTTTCATCTGCAAAACGAAGACGAAGGTCACGGTCGGCAAACAGACGCTCCTGGCCGTTCACAATCGATCGCACGAACGGAACCATGTCCACCGGTTCTAGATTGAGCGGAGCCGTGCTGTTTTCCATACGCGATAGGTCGAGCATCTGCTGCACCAGACGAGCCAGGCGACGCGTCTCGGAAGCAACGGTCTCCAAATGCTCATCGTCGGTGGGATACACGCCATCCTGCATGGCCTCGACCGTTGCGAGCATGGCCATAAGCGGCGTGCGAAGCTCGTGTGCAACGTCTGAGGTCAGGCGCTTCTCGTGTTTCATATCCTTCTCGAGCGAGGTGGCCATCTCATCGAAGGTCTCACCCAGCTGATCGATCTCGTCATCACCGCGCAGCCCCGTGCGAGCCGACAGGTCGCCGTCACGGATTTGCTTTGCGGTACTGGTGATGCGATGAATCGGTTTGGTGAGCATGCGCGACACGAGCGATCCGATAACGACCGAAATGCAGATTGCAACAACCGCGGCGAGGGCCATGGCGTTAAAGGTCTTCTCCCTAAACGCAGAGTCCGCCTTGGTGAGCAGAGCGTCGGAGCCGATGGCCCACAGCTTTACCTGTCCGGCATGCTCGCCGGAAGACGTTACAATCTCGACGTTAGCAACGCTATCGGAGTCGGTTGGAGCAGACGAGACCGGGCTATGCGATGCCCTCTTGCCGCTCGTGTCGTCGGTCGTAGCCTGGTTTTCGCGTACATCGGCGGTGGCGCTTGCCGAGGGCCAGGAATCGTCATAAACGATCACACCCTTTTTATTGACGACCTGCATGCCCAGATCGTCGGAAACCAAACTCGACGTTGCGACCGTGCGCAGTTCTCCCGCGGTCCAAGAGCCGTTTTCCTCATATGAGGTCGCCAACTTCTCGGCAGCGGAATTTGCGATTTCGACGATATTGGAGCGTGTGTAATCCGAAAAGACCGTGCCCCACACAACAGAGACAACGCCCACCAGCACCAATACCGTCATGAGCGATGTCAGAGCAAAAGCAAGTGCCATGCGCGAGGGATAGCTCATCGTTGGCCGTGAATCGGAACGAGGCGTGTTCCAACTAGCCTTGGAACCCGCCTCGCTCTCCTGCTTGTGCTTTTGTCCGATTTCAAAGCGCGCAGGTGTCATATGTGATTTCCCTATTTCTCGTCCGACTTATCGGTCTTGGCCGGAGCCTCGAAGCGATAGCCGACACCATGGACGGTGTAGAGCCACTTGGGCTTCTTGGGATCATCGCCCAGCTTGGCGCGAAGATTCTTCACGTGGCTATCGATGGTGCGCTCATAGCCCTCAAAGTCATACCCGAGCACTTTCTCGACCAGCTCCATGCGGTTATACACACGGCCGGGATGGCGGGCAAGCGTGGTGAGCAGCTTAAACTCGGAAGCCGTCAGATCGACTTCCTTGCCCTCGACCAAGATCTTGTGGCCCGAGATATCGATGACCAGATCGCCGAAGTCGAGTACCTCGACGGCGGGCTCGTCGGCCTGATGGGCACGGCGGAACAGAGCGCGAACGCGGGCGACGAGCTCGCGCGGCGAGAACGGCTTAATCAGATAGTCGTCGGCGCCGAGCTCAAGACCGATAATACGGTCCTCGATCTCGCCCTTAGCCGTCAGCATGATGATGGGGACATCCGAGGTATCGCGAATGGTGCGGCAAACGCGCTCGCCGGGAATCTTGGGGAGCATAAGGTCGAGCACGACCAGGTCGAACTGATGCTTCTCGAACTCCTCGATCGCGGACTGGCCGTCGCCGACGCCCACAACCCAGTAGCCTTCGCGCTCGAGATAGGCAGCGACGGCGTCACGGATTGCCTTCTCATCCTCGACCAGCAGAATCTTTTTTGCATCTGAAGCCATAACACGGCCCCCCTGTCTCAATTAGCTAAGAACAAGCCCATTTTAACGCACCTGAGCCCGCCGGATGCCGCTATGACGCGGCAGCTCGGCGGGCGGTACTCACAATTACAACGCGTTTATTCCCCTGTTGGCGCCTTTTTAACCCCTCTAAGCTTAAAGAGAGAATAGGCGTGCAGCGACCGTCTCTGGTATACCCTGGCTGTTGCGCACCGTGGCGTACGTAAGGAATGAGTCCGATTTTCCCGCCGTAGCTGGATAATCGCCATACTCCAAAGCGCGGTCGGGCGACAGCAGCGAGCCATAGGTCTTGGCAGAGGTGTCGATCAGGAAATGCGACGCCTGTACCTTAACAAGGTATTTATTCTTCTTGCCAGCCGCACATGCGAGCGGCTCGCGTGACAGAAAGAGGTACGGCCCTCCCTCATTACCGATATACGTGCCCATATTGCCCAGGCTGCCCACGCCGCTATAGGCCGCCTCGATAGAAAACACGAAGGTATCGCCCATATACACGGCCTCGAAAGGCGAGACTGACGAGGGAAGGACTAGCTGGGCACGCTTGGTGTTGTTGCCGTCGGTCAGATCGATTGCCGTTATGCCGTAGTAGACGCCCTCGTCGTTGCGGACACGCGGCGAGATGGTCAAAATGCCGTCGCTCGCGCGCGGGGCCGATGCAAAGCGGCCCGTCGATTTCCAAATTGTCTCGGCCTTGGATTCATCAAGTGAGCGACGATAGCAAAACGAATCACTACTCGTTTTATTGCCGCCTGCCGAAGGCATTTTATACCAGATGACTGATGACCCGAACGCCGTAAACAGGGGCGGATCATAGTCCTTGCCACCTCGATCGAGCTCAACCACATCGCCAGAGAGCGAAGCGCCCGACAGATTTTGAGCGTAGAGCTTCCACGATGAATTGGCAAAGTTCATCTCAACCCACGCGAATACGCCGTCGCCGGCGCGGACATCGTAGAATGCATATCCCGTGCCCTCGATAGGATCCTCGATTAATGTGGTAAGCGAGCCATCGCCCAGGTTGAGCACACCGAGCGTGTTGGCGTGCAATGCCGATGCGGGCGCCATCATCGCCGCGGCGTAATCGCCGTCGCAGTAGTACAGCAGCGTACCCAGAGGCAGCGTCCACGACGCCGCCGGCTCAAGATCGATGTCGACAGCCTCATACTCATCCGTAATCGAGATAATTTTGGAATCGTCCTTGATAACCTGCGGCTCGCCGGCGGCATCATCGCTGGTACCCGTTTTTTTCGAGCATCCGGCAAGCACCGTGGCAGCGCCCGCGGCAGCCCCACCGAGTACAAAGCCGCGACGCGATATTCCGTTCTTGATGTGATCGGCGATACCCATTAGGCGATCTCGGCGCGAGCGGCCTCGATGGCGCGCGTAAGCTGGTCGGCGCAGGAGGTCTTTTTCATACCGCAGGTATTACCGGCGAGAACCTCGATTACGCGATCGGCAGGAGCGCCCTCGACCAGCTTGGAGATTGCCTTGAGATTGCCGTCGCAGCCACCGGTAAACTCAACGCCTATCACCTTGTTGCCGTCATCGGAAAGGTCAAGGTGAATATTGCGAGCACACACGCCCTGAGGCTTGTAATCAAACGAAATCATGCGATCCCCTCTCAGAATGTTATTCGAGACGACTATTATCCCCGTCTTTCCCTAAATGCAACGAGGCGCTTTGCCGGCAACACACATTACCAGCAAAGCGCCCTAAAAAGCTAACGTTATGCCCGAACCTACTCGAAGCTCAGCTGCTCCAGACGATCAAAGACCGTGTCGATACGAGTGAGGAAGTCCCATGGATCAAAGATCTCGTCGAGCTTCTCCTGGCTGACGGTGCAGCGCGGGTCGGCCTCGAGACGTTCCTTAAAGGTGGGGCCGGAGACACAATCCTGTACCTCGTGCCAGGTCGCCATGGCGTTCTCCTGCACAATGGCGTACGCGTCCTCGCGGGTGATGCCCGTGTCGACGAGGGCGAGCAGCACTTTGGAGGAGAAGATGAGGCCGCGCGTCTTGTTGAGGTTGGCCATCATGCGAGCGGGATACAGCTGCAGGCCGTCGATAACGCGGATGAGGCACTGGAACATGTGGTCGAGGGCGATGAAGCTGTCGGCCTGGGCGACGCGCTCGGCAGAGGAGTGCGAAATGTCACGCTCGTGCCACAGGGCGACGTTATCGAAGGCAACCTGGGCGTTGGACTTCACGACGCGCGACAGGCCGCAGACTTTCTCCATGGTGATGGGGTTGCGCTTGTGCGGCATGGCTGAGCTGCCCTTTTGACCCTTACGGAACGGTTCCTCGGCCTCGAGTGTATCGGTCTTCTGCAGATTGCGAACCTCGGTAGCGATGCGCTCACAGGTGGCCGCGGTGGTGGCAAGAACGCCGGCGAGGTAGGCGTGATGATCGCGGCTAATAACCTGCGTGGACAGCGGGTCGTGAACCAGGCCCAGGTGCTCGCAGACATATTCCTCGACAAACGGCTCGATGGAGCTGTACGTGCCGACAGCGCCCGAGATAGCACCGAAGGCAACATTCTTGCGGGCGTCCTCAAGACGGTCCAGATCGCGCTTGAGCTCCCAGGCCCAAGAGCCAAACTTCATGCCGAAGGTCATCGGCTCGGCGTGGATGCCATGAGTACGTCCGGCGCAGAGCGTGTTGCGCTCCTCGAAGGCACGACGCTTGCAGATCTCGCCGAGTTTCTTGACGTCCTCGATGATCAGGTCGCAGGCCTGGGTGAGCTGGTAGCACAGGGCCGTGTCGCCCAGATCGGAGCTGGTCATGCCATAGTGAACCCAGCGGCTGGGCTTGGGGTCGCCCTCGGGAACATCGGCATCGATGTACTCCTTCATGTTGGTCAGGAAGGCAATGACGTCGTGGCGCGTGACTTCCTCGATCTCATCGACCTTCGCCTTCTCAAAGTTGGCATGGTCGCGGATCCACTGGGCCTCGTCTTTGGAAATACCGATCTTGCCGAGCTCCGCCTGGGCCTCGCAGGCCAGAACCTCGATCTCCTGCCAAATGGCGTACTTGTTCTCGAGGGAGAAGATGTGTCCCATCTCCGGGCGGGTATAGCGATCGATCATAGCGGCTCCTTTTTGGTTATTGGCACGTTGGTCGTAACCCATCCATTGTACCGTGCGCAGGTGCAAGTATGGGCAGCAGGCATTAACCTAACATTTTGGAATTGGAGCGGGCAACGGGACGTCCGCGCATTTGCTTCGCAAATCCGCACCGGCTTCAGGCGAGCCCCTCAGCTTCACGAAGCCGAAGGGGAAGACTTTGTTGAATTAGCCGTCCCCATGTCTCCCGTGCCCGGTAGAGCGGGCAACGGGACATCCGCGTATTTGCTTCGCAAATACGCACCGGCTGCGGTCGCCTATCGGCGCCCTTGCCTGCTCGCTATAAACGCTTCGCGTTTATTTAACGCTCGCACCCTGTCGGGTTCGAGTCCCGGCACTTTATTGAAAAAAGCACGGCACCGTAATGGTGCCGTGCTTGTGCTTCTAGCTGGAGCGGGCAACGGGACTCGAACCCGCGAGTGTCAGCTTGGGAATCTTACACGCAAGTGTTCAAAGAGATAAAAAGCGTTGCTATCGTTGCAGGTAAAACGCGCGTTATGTGCCATAATGTGCAACGTAGACCAAAGCAGTACACGCTATTTGGTCTACATTTGGTCTACGTTTTGGTCTACGGAGCACGCATGGAGTACACGCACTACATAGCCGCGAACCTCGAAAGCAGGGGCGGGAAATACCGCGCGGCGCTGAAATACATCGACGAGGACGGCGCGAGGAGGAAAACGACCAAGGCCCTCAAGGCCACCGGGAAACGCGCGGCCCAGAAAGAGCTTGAGGAGTGGCGCGCGGCCATGGAGGCCAAGTGGAACCAGAGACAGCGCGAGGGCGCGGCGTTGGCTGTTCTGGGGTTCGACCCGGAGACGGTGCTTACCGTGGCCGCCTACGTTCGCCGCTATATCGACGGCAAGCGCCCGAGTATCGACCCGTCAACGTTCAACGAGTACGGGCGTCTGCTCGACAACATCATTTCCCCGCTGCTCGGGGAGGTGGCGCTTTCCGATCTCAACCCGGACATGGTGAGGGCGTGGGTCGCCAAGATGAGCGAGACGTACGCCCCCGGCACGATGAAAAAGGCGCTCACGCTGCTGCGCTCGGCTTGTAATCAGGGCGTCGATACCGATCTGTTGGGCAAAGACCCGACCCGAGGCGTCAAGCCGCCCAAGGCCGGACGCCCGCGCCCCAACTCGCTTACCGCCGAGGGCGTGCGAACCGTGCGCGAGGTGCTCAGCATGGCGGGCATGACGCCCGCCATGCTCGGGGTCAAAATCGCCCTATACACGGGCATGAGGGAGGGCGAGATATGCGGCCTCCGATGGGCGAACGTCGATACCGAAAACGGCGTGCTCAAGGTGGAGGGCAGCATAGGCCGCGACGGGACGAGGTTCTACGCCAAAGACCCCAAGAACGACGGCAGCGCCCGCGCAGTGTATTTCGGCTCAGAGCTTGCCGCCGATCTCGTGGCCCGGCGCGAGGAGATGGAGGCCGCCTGCCGCGCTGCGGGCGTGCCATTCACCGGGGCGCTCTACGTGCTCGGGGACATTCGCGGCGGTTTCATGCGCCCCAACACGATTTGGCAAAGGTGGCGCAACCTTGCCGAGGCGCTGGAGCTGAAAGGAACGAGGGGAACCCGCCCGACGTTCCACGACCTACGACATACGTTTGCGACCATGGCCGTAGCCGCCCACGTGGACATTAAGGCTATCTCAGCATCTATGGGGCACTCGAACGCCGCCATGACACTCAACATCTACGCCGACGCGACAGCCGAGGGCAAGCAACGCGCGGCCCAGACCATGCAAACCGTTTTGTCGGGCGGTGAGGCGTAATGGGCGCGCGCAAGGCATGGGGAAAAGAAATTGCAGCTCTTGAGGACGTTTTCGGAACAGTCGAGGAGGATGTAGCATGGATGAGGCGGTACGGTGTCCTTATGACTCGGCCCCCTCGATTCGGGGCGGGGACGGACGCCATTCGCCGCATACGGGAGGCCTGCGGGGTCAAGCAAACCGTTTTGGCGAACGTATGCCATAGGTCAAACTCTAGGGTAAGCGAGTGGGCGGCCAAGCCGGAACTCGTGAAAGCGCCGGAACTCGTTCGGATAGTCAACTACTGCGAGAGCTACTGGAGCGGTGCGCCCGAGGGATACACGGAGTTTATCCGGGGCCTCTTGGATGTGGACTGCATGGCTAGCCCGGGGTTCTACGAGACGCCCGAACCGTGGGTTTCCCCATACTCCGTTCTGCTCGACGCATGGCCCGATCTCACGGAGCATCAACGCGAGGTTATAGCCGAGATAGCTACGGACATGGCAATAGCGAACGAGGCCGAGGGCGAATAGAAAACCCGTTCGATTTTTCTCGCTCGGCGGCGTCGCCCGGTGCGCATTAACCGAAAAACGGACAGTCCGACATACCGAAAGTTCGGCAAACCAAACTGAATACCAAGCATCACGGACGTTCTACCGAATAACCGCAGGTAGAACGTCCGTTTTATATCGCACGCCCGTTGAGTTAAAAACGATGCGAGACGCGTCTAAGTAGCAACTCAATTAGAAGGGGGCAACCCACAATGTGCAGCAAAGAACACCTCGAAAGCGTCGCCGGGCTTGCAAGGGACGGGCGCTTTTCGGAACTACCGAACCCGCTAGTGGTGGCCGAGGCCGAGGTTATCGCCCGACGTTCGCGCACGACCATCACGAGGGCTTGTATCTCGGGCAAGCTCAAGGCCGTTCAGACGGGCAACAAGTGGAACATCAACCGTGACAGCCTGCTCGCATACGCGGGCCTCATCTAGGGCGCGGCGCATGAGGCCGATCAGGGCGGCGCTCGGGGCCGCTAGGCACGCGGCGAACGCCGACGTACCGGGAATGACCGGGCGGCAGATGGTCGAGGAGATAGACCGCCTCACGGCCCATCTAGCCGCCAAGGGGTACAGACAGCCCTACCGCGCTTGGGCGCGGGGCCGTATCGAGGCCATCGGGCGCGAGATAGCAAGGAGAAAGCGAGGGGGCGGCGGCAGTGTGGAACGAGAACATTAGGCCCGTGCCCGTGAACATGGGGAGGCTCATAACGTCGGCTCAGGCGGGCGCGGTGCTCGACCTCAGCGAGAGGGACGTTCGCCGCCTCATCAGGCATGGAACGCTCGACGAGGTGCGCATAGGGCGGCGCGTCTACGTAACCCGAAAGTCGGCACTCGCACTTGTGGGGGTGGCCGATGGATGAGGAGGAGCGCCGGGCATACACCAACAGCTGTATGCATTTCTTCAAGTTCAACGCCGATACGTTGGCCCCGATATTCGACGATTTGACGCCGAGGGCGAGGGGCGAGGCACTCAACGCGGTATACGGCCTAGCGCTCTACGGTGAGGAACCGGGGCATATCTCGAAAGCCGCCCGCAGTGCCTACATGTGCGCCCGCCCCAACGTGCTCAAGGCACGGGCCAACGCCTCGCTCAAAGCCGACCCGTCGCGCCCGGACACCCGACCGGGCACGGGCGCGGGGGCTGTATCGAGGCGACAGCTTGCCGCAGATTCGACGGCGGCAACTCGGGCAGTACTCCGCGAGCACGAGGCGAGTACTCATGGGAGTACTCAGCGAGTACAGGCCGAGCACTCGACGAGTACAGGGGGCAGTACTCGGACGAGCACTCAAAGCGGAAAGAGGCAACCAACAGGGGAAACGCCCGGCGTACCTCCGGACATACCTCCCGACGTACCTCCGGACACACTATCTACTATGGGACTATCAACTATGGGACTAGTTGATGATGCATTGGGTGCGCCCGCCTACGAAACGGGCGGGGGGCTGTTCCACGCCCCGTGCCCGGTATGCGGAAAGCGGGCGGTGGCCCGACTCGACGCCAACGGGGCCGCCTACACTACGGACGCCTGCGGGGAGCACGGTATCGAGTTGCCGCCCGGATACGAGGCGAGGAGAGGCGCGGAGGGCTATACACTCGAACGCTCGACGCCCCTAACGGACGGCCCAGCCACGGCAGAGGGAAATAGGCATGGAGAGGGCTAAAGCGGCTATCCATGCCGGATGGGTGCCCGATGCCCTCAGCCGTTCCCGGTGGAGCGCTGCACACACCCTCAAAGAGATCGAGGCTGCGGAGGCCGAGGCAACGGGAAAGCGCAAGCACCGCTAATCAGGAACCGCTTGATGTCCTGCGGAAATACCTACCTGAATCAACTAAAATATTCGAAGAGATGCTTGAGGAGCTGATTTGATGGAAAGCCAGGTTAAGCAGGAGAAGCTTGCAAAAGCCCGTATCGAGAAGGCCAAACCCGTCTTTATTGAGATGTTCGGCTATGAGCCTATGTTCTACGGGTACGTTTGCGAATATGCCGACCTTCTGGAAGAGTCCATCTCGTCCGGTGAGCCTAAGCTTATGGAGCATGACCCTAGCATCTTCCTTTAGTCCATCAATCGGCTAATCGGTCTAACCGCTTGCCTAGTTCAGCCCCGCTCCGGCGGGGCTTTTTCATGCCGGGGCGAACCCGCGAGGCGGGGCCGGGGGCGTGGCGTCGGCGCAACATGGGGAGCGCCGGGACGAAACGGAGAGACGAGGAGGAGACATGGCGACGCGATTTATCGGGGGCATGAGCGCCGAGGGCCTGCCGGAGATAGCGGGCGCGGTGCCCGCTGCGGGGGGGGTTGTCGTGGAGGTGGACACGGCGCTAGAGCCGGAGCGCGGCGATTTGGTGGCGTGCTCGACCGCCGACGATTGCCCCTCAGCGCCCCAGATTGCCCGTATTTGGCGCGTTGACGCCGAGGCGGGGACGTTGGAGGTGCAGCCGTTGGACACGGCCCTAGAGGCCGCCACGGTGGCCCGGGACGCCAAGCCGGAGGACGGGCTTACCGTTGACGGCGTGATAGTTGCCGCCTACGCCCCCCGTCTACGTGAGGGGCCGGGGCGGGGAACATTGGCTCAGGGCCTAGCGCCCGAGGTGGCGGCCCCGTCGCCGGGGCGGTATCGGGGCGCGGACTCCGTAGACCAAAACCGCGCTCGTTCCAAGCCGATACCGCGCCGAGGGCGGGGCCGTTCAATCTGAAGTTTCTGAAGCCCCCTAAAAAGGGGTTCAATCGCAATTATCTAAAGCCCTAAAAAGGCGCTCAATTTGAACTATCTGAACAACTAAAAAGGGCCGTATCCCGGTATCAGGGGTGCGGCCCCGCTGCTTTAACGTCAACTATGTCAACAACTAAAAAAGGGCGGGGAGGGGCACACGGGCCGATCAGCCCCAACTTTCCCAAGCCCTAAAAAGGGGCCGGAGGAGACGCGGGCGGCGTCGGGGCGAAAAACGGTTTCACCGGAGTTTGGTCTACATTTGGTCTATTTCCGTGGTCTACGGAGCCGAAAAAGAGAAACAGGCCAAGCGCTCTAAGCTCTTGACCTGCTGTTTTGCGTGGAGCGGGCAACGGGACTCGAACCCGCGAGTGTCAGCTTGGGAAGCTGATGCCTTACCACTTGGCGATGCCCGCTTGTGTGTTGGCTAGTATAACGCGGTTGTCTTGTTCGATACAAGGGTGGCGATGCTTGTTTTAGCTGTGGAGATTCGTTTGAAAATCGCGTCAATTGTGGAGACGAGGACCTTTAACCTCCTGTTCTCCCTATCTTCTACCTGCACTTTTGCTTGATTGTTGTATTTGAGCTCAATTTGTCAGGAATTGGGCAAGCTTTTGGTCAGGCTCCGGTACTTACCCGCATGAACCTCGGGGGTAGCCTCATCCTACGCGTCGCAGCCTCCCCGTGCGGCGCACGAGGGATAAGGAGCAGCCATGTCCAACGCACCCACGCACTCTGTCCACAGCGCAATCGCAACAGGTCCGCTGCTCCTGCTCCTCTTCCTGCTTTTCGGCTGCCTGGCACCGGGAGCCGCATTTGCCGTCGATGGCTACGACCAGCTCGGCTTCCGCACTATTAGCGATGATTGTGGACCCTTCTTCATCGGCAAGTATGAAGCTCAAGACACCTCGATTGCCTACTGCATGAACCAGGAGCGCCCCGGCCCCACCAAACCGGGCGGCCCATGGCTCAACTTTGATCAAGGCTGGGTGTGGCTCGACGACGAGTTCGCGGCAATCGTTTGTCACGGATATCCTACCGCCACGTCGTTTGGCGGTTACCATCTTTCACCCGATCGCGCCCGCGCCGCCACCCAGCTTGCCGTATGGATGCTCAACGGCACTACCCATGTCGACGGCACCTACTCCTACACGACCGCTCAGGGCAAAACCAAGAGCGGACACTTTACCGCCGACAATGAAGTCGTGGCGGCTGCGCGGTGGCTCCACGACAGCGCAAAATCAGGAAGCATCAAAGCCGCTCCGCACCGCGCGCGACGCTATCTAGGAGCCGTATCGGGCGGCAGCAAACGTCAAGACATGCTCTATGTACTGCCGGCGGTCTCTGTTTCCTTCCAAAAGCAGTCTGCTGACACCGTTATTACCAGCGGAAACAATACCTATCAGTTTACCGGGGCAACATTCGATATTTTTGAGAGCGCCAGCGGCGCGCGTGTCGGCACCATCAAGATGGACAGCAACGGTCGAGCGCAAGCAACACTTCTGCCCAACACGGCATACTACCTAGTTGAAACGAAGGCGCCGGCCGGCTATGTCCCCCGCCACGATCGTATTGCCTTTACCACGGGGAATGACGGCGGGCGGGTCGCCATTGAAGAACAGCCCGGCACCATCAACCTGCGTATCGTAAAACTCGATGCCGCGACGAATGCCGGCCCCCAGGTGGGATCTTCACTCGCAGGAGCAGAGTTCACGTGTGTGTCGCAATCAACCCCTGGATGGGCACAAATCCTCACGACCGACGAAAGCGGTCGGGCCGCCCTCGCCGATGTCCCCTTAGGAACCTTTACCATCTACGAATCAAAAGCCCCCGAGGGCTACCTGCCATCCAACGACAGCTGGACCTATACCGTTGGAGCCGACCAGCTCGGCGATTCAGGCGTGGTCGAGATCGAATCTCGCGTTTCCGATATCCCCGTTGCGTTTAACCTTGAGATTTCCAAATTCAAGGATTACGGCAATAGCGACCAATCCGGCCTGGAGCAGCCGGCGGGTGGTGTTGTCTTTGAGGTTGTCAGCAACAGCTCTCAGCAGGTTGTTGGCACACTGATCACAAACATCTATGGCTTTGCCTCCACCAAAGATCAGCCCGAAGCATGGTTCGGCACAGGCAAGCGACCCGCCGGTGTCCACGGAGCCGTCCCATACGACCGTGCCGGCTACACGGTTCGCGAGGTTCCGGAAACCGTCCCCGAGGGTTTTAAACGTGCAGGGGAATGGACCGTCGGGGCCAATCAGATTTCCGACGGCGCCGAGCTTCAATATATCGTGGACAACCACGCTCTGTCGACGCATCTCCAGATTGTAAAACGCGATGCCCAAACAGGCGCTTCTGTTCCCCTAGCCGGATTCACCTTCCAACTCCTCGACAGCAATCACGAACCTGTCTCACAAACTTGCTGGTATCCAGCACATAACGTAATGGACACCTTTACGACTGACGCGACCGGGACCGTCACACTGCCCGAATCGCTCGTGCCGGGCACCTATTATGTACGCGAAACCTCGGCCAAAGAGCCCTATCTTGTCGGCGAAGAGATCGAGGTAAACATACCCGCCGACATGAACCTAACGCCCGTTGCAATCGCCTCATATTATGACCACGCCGCGACCGGAAACATCAGGATCGTTAAAACCGATGCCATAGACGGCAGCAGCCTCGCGGGCGCCGTCTTTGAGATCCGTGCCTCGGGTGATATCGTGCGCCCCGACGGTAGCATTGCCGCGCTCGACGGTGAGACTGTCGCGACCGTCACGACGGATGAAACTGGAGAAGCACGCGCGGGCAACCTCCCACTGGGATCTGGCACCGCACGCTACGAGGTTGTCGAGACTCAAGCGCCGGCAGGCTTCTTGCTCGATCAGACAACCCATATTGTCGACCTTACTTATGCCGACCAGAAAACACCCGTTGTAGAAGCACGGCTTAACGTATCCGACGATTACACCAAGGTTGATATCTCCAAGGTCGATGCAAGCGGTGAGCAGGAAGTGGAAGGCGCACAGCTCGCCTTATATGGTCCCGATAAAACCGAAATAGACTCCTGGACCTCATCCGACAAGCCACACCGCGTCGAACATCTTGCACCCGGCACCTACTCGTTGCGCGAAATGATGTCTCCGCGGACCTATGACCTTGCCGAGGAGATAACGTTTGAAATAAAGGATACGGGAGAAGTCCAATCCGTCGCGATGAAGGATGCGCCCATCGAGATCAAGGGGCAGGTCGACAAGCGTCAGGAACTTGTCCAACCTATCGAAAAGGGCCTGTTGGCTAACGGCGATGGTAAAAACCGTGCCGCGATGCAAACCAATACGGATGGGCTTTTCTCCTATACCATCGACGCTCGAAACGATTCAACTACCTGGGTTGATGAGTTCACAATTACCGATGATCTTGAGTGTGCCGAGGACGATACGGCGAGATTCGTCTCAATCGAAACCCCCGTCGCCATCGGCGACCTCAATGGTCTGTGCAACGTGTGGTATCGCACGACGCCGTTGGACTCGACAGACGTCGATGAGCCGGCAAACGCGACACTTGACGATGGGCACGAAAATCCTTGGCTTGAGTCCGACGAAGTAAGGGAGAGTCTGGGTGAGGATTGCCGCCTCGTCGATTACGACGGCTGGCACCTCTGGAAGGCGGATGTCTCGACCACGGAATCCACCACACTCGAGGCGAAAGAACTCGACCTTGCGTCCAATACCGTCGTAACGGGCATTCGAATTGAATACGGTGCGGTAGCCGCCGACTTTACGACTCGAAGCGATGTGGATTCTTGGACCCGCGATGATCTCAAAGATGAGCACGACGACCTTGACGATGCCAAAGCAATCCTTGGCACAGACGCTCGGGGCGCAGTCGTACACATGCAGGCAACGTCGGCTTATACGCCCCAAACCGCACTCACCAACAGCGCGCGCGTCGATCTTTGCCGCAACGGTGGCGGCGATAAACTTGAGTCACATGACGAGGACAGCGTCATTCAACGCTGTACCCTACCGCAGGACCTACCGGCAACAGGATCAGCTCCCATCGCCGCTTGCATCACCGCGCTCCTGACCTCGGGTGTCGCAGCCCTATGGTTCGCTCGCCTTAGGTCGATCCCAAAGAAGCGCTAGCGCGATGAAAAAGCGGGCGAGACAGTCCCCTGGCTCGCCCGCTTTCAATCATGTAAATCGCCGTATCTACTCTGCAGACGAAGATCCACCATCAACGATTGCTTGCTCGGACTCAGGAATCCCATCGGCACCCGTACTCTGTTCTTGCTCCACCTCTTCGCTGATTGCGGAGGCGGGGGTCGAGCCCTTTGCACCCACGATGTAGGCAGCCCCAAATCCTAACGCAATGGCAATCAAGGTCAAAATCACGTAGACAGGCCAATGGCGCTTAATATACGAAAACACGTTGACTCCTTAGAGCTCCGTCTACGAACGGCGGATAACCTCGGTCACGACCTCGGATACCGTGGCAATGTTCGTCGGGTTGACATTGTGGGGCAGGTCGTCCTCGGTACGAGCGCAAGCCAGACGCGTGCCGTCCACGCCGGCGATGGTGAGGGCTCGGCGGCTCGCCTCAAGCGCGGCATAGGCATCGGTCTTGGCATAGGGCATCTCGAGCGCGCCACAATCGACATGGAACGACTTGCACACCTTGCTGACCAGGTTCATGATGCGGCGATCGCCCTTGAGCAGCTGCTGTTCGCCCTCGACCGTCACCACCGAAAGCCTGCCGGCGCCGACGGATTCAAGATTGATGAAGAATACGCCGCGGAGCTTATCGCGATGCGAAGCCAAGAAGGCCTTCATGCCGGCGCCATCACAATCCGAGGCGCCGGTTGCCACAAACCAGATATCGTGACCGAGCAGCTCATCATCGCCCATAGAGGCGACAGCCGAGAGCATATCTTCGGAAGAAGCGCCATCGGAAGACGTAGCGCCACCCTTCCAGCCATCGTTATCGTCCTCGAAGTTATCCCACGAACCGATACCGCGACCGGACTTCTTGGCATCGTAATCGTCTTCGACGCCCAGCCAGTCACTCATGCTGTCCTGCTCGTTTTTCTTTTTACGACCGAACAGGCCACCCAGGCCGCGCTTACGAGACTTGGGTGCCGCCGGGGCGGGAGCTGAAATGGTCTCGATCGGCTGCGCGCCCGGCGCAACGGGCATAGGAGGCGCAACGGGTGCCGATGTGGGTTCGGGACCCTGAGCAGTAGCAAAGGGGTCGTTGACCTGGGCAGAGGGATCGGGAAGGTCGAACAGCGACGTGCGAGACGCAACGTTTGCCTGCTTCATCGACGGCAGCGATGGATCGGGGACCGAAGCCAGCGGAGACGAGGAGGGCGCAGGCGACGGTGCCGACGCCGGATCGGGAACATTCATCTGCGGACGCGGCGATGCCTGGGAGGAAATCTGGGCCATAAGGGAATCGACCGTTTCGTCCTGGGTGGGAGCGACATTGGCAACCGTGGCACCGGAACCACTCGGAGTCGGCATGGTGAAAATCTGCGTGGAGTAAGGCCTCGACTCATCTGTCTCGGGAGCCTCGGAAACCGCAGACACTTCCTCCTGCTCGACCTCGGTCGAATCATCTTGCTCGGCTGCCGCGCACTGCTCTTCGTCAGAGTTGACCTCGACGGGCTCGTCCTCGGTCGCATCCTGAATTTCGGCAGCATCAATGGGCTCGCCATCGCCCGCCGCGTCGTCCTGCTCATCGGAAGCAGGAAGGGGCTCGGCAATCGCGGTACCTTGCTTTTCAAACGTTATCGTGGAATCGAACTGCGCGGCATCAAACGACATGGTGCTATCGACGTGCTGCTGAGCCTCGAAAGACGTTGTAGCTTCGGCAGCGTCGACGGGTACGGACTGCATAGCCTCGTTCTGCTCGAACTCTTGCGCCGCGCGCTCACGTGCCGCCTCGGCTGCCTGCTGCTGAGCGATAGCCTCCTGCTCGGCAGCCTCGCGTGCGGCAGCGCGCTTCTTCTCGAAATCGTCGACAAATTTCTTGCCCTTTGCAAGCGCGCCCTTAAAGAAGTTGGAAGCGCTGGCGCCAATCGAAGAGAACGCGGATGCAATATCGGCATGGGGCGTTGCCGCGGGAATCTCGGCCGAGAAATCAGTATCGCTCTCGTAAGACACGCGCCTCGGCTGTTCAACGTAATCGTCGTCAGACTCGTCCGCAACGTCTTGCGCCGGCGCGGCGGGAGCCAAAATGTCCAGTCCTGCCGCGGGATCGATCGCGGACACCGCCTCGGGCTCGGCAACGGCAGAGGTAACCGCGGCAGACTCATCATCCGCAGCGACAACGGGCGCAGGCGCAGCCACGACGGGGGCAGGCTCGGGCTCAAACGTCGGCTCCTCGCCCTCCTCGTAATCGAGCGTGCAGGACTCGGGAAGCATTCCGAGCGCACGGATGGCATCCGAACCAAAGCGGATGTTGCCGGCGGCATTGCGATAGAGCTTGGGCTCGGGCTCAGCCGCGGCAGGCTCCTCCGCCGGCTCAGCAGCGGGAACCTCGTCATTGAACTCTTCGGCCTGGACAGCCTGATTCTGATCCTCGGGCACGATGGCGCCAATCAGCGTCTCGTCGGCAGACGCACCCTCAAAGCCCTCGATCTGCTCGTCAAAAGCCTCGCCCTGTTCGGGCTCGGTTTGAGCGTCGGGAGCAATCGGCTGACCGAACTCGTCCTCGGCGTAGGTAGGCTCTTCGTACTCGATGGTGTTGCCGTAGTCGTTTTGCTGCTGGGCCGCGGCATACTCCGCCGCCGCGCGCGCCATTTCCTCGGCACGACGCTTCTGCTCCCCAAAATAGGTATCGAACGGAACATCGTCGGGAAACTCGTTTTCGCCCTGGAAGGGAGCAACGTTGTCCATAACGCCGAGCATAGCGGCGACAGAAGACTTGTTGCACACCGCGCCGGACGTATAGGGAAGAACGTGGCGGTTAGAGATGATGTTTGCCGCGTTGGCAAGTGCAACGAGGGAAGCGAGGATCGCGACAATCCACAGCAGAACCTTGAGCGCGCCGGGGAGCGGCAGGATACGCAGGATGGCAACGGCAGCAGGGGCAACCGTGGCAACGGGCAACAGCTTGGCGATGAGCGCACGATACGAAGCATAGGGCTCGCGGGCGAGCAGCTCAGCACGGGGAGAGTCGTAGTGTGCGACAACGACCACCGGGCGGTTGCGCGGAGACGCGAGCGGGCCCGAGGCCTTGTGGTAGGCGATGACATTTTGGCTCACGCCCGTCTTGCCCAGGCGCGAAACCACGGGGTGCCCTGTGCGTTCGAGCACGTAAAGAACGGCGCCGACAATGGCCAGCAAGGTGCCGACCAAGCCGATACCGCCACCGATGCCCATCAGCAGGGCACCGGCAAACGCAAGAATACCGGTAACGGCAAATGCCAACCTACTGGGCGCCGGGGCATTGAACTCCTGAACCTCGGGATCAAAGCCGTGGTTGCGGAAGATCTGAGCGATATCCTCGGCCGCCAAGCGCTCTTCTTCGCTGCATGCCGGCGTAATGCCGGTGTTCTGCAGCAGGTGGTTAATATAGTTCTGGGTGTTCGCCATGTGCGCTCCACATCCATAATCCGACAAATAGGCCCAATGCATGCACATTAGAACCGTATATAGTCGAAAGTATACCCCGAGCGAGCGCAAACGACCGAATTCGGGCCATCTTAACGCCCCGAGCGGACAAGGATATAGCCTAATCTCCATATCGGACTAAAATCATGGCAGCAAACCACCTTCTCATGCGAGGACTCTATGACGGCAAGCGACACGACCGCGACAATTAAAAAGGGGAATTCGGAGCCCAGTTTCGATAAAACGGCCCAGCGCATCCTCAATCTTTTCTTTGTGCTCAACAGCTCCCCCGAACCGCTGACGACCGAGCAGATCGTCTTGGATTCCGACCTGGGATATGGCTCCGGCAACATCGACTCGGATAAGCGCAAGTTTCGGCGCGATCGTGACAAACTGCTCGAGCGTGGCATCTTAATCAAGGAGGTTCGCCCCGCCGGTGCGCAGGAGACCGAGGAAAGCTCGTGGACAATCGACCGCGAGCACACCTTTGCAGCAGGCGGCCTCATCACCGCAGACGACGCCGATATCCTGCTCAACGCCATCGACCAGACACTAGCGGCCGGCTCATCCACTTTTGCCGCACCGCTTGCCGATATTCGCTCCAAGATTGCCTATCTCACCGGTAGGACGACGGTGGACGAAGCACCAATCCGCCGCTCTCCCACCGTCGATGCGGTATGGAGCGCCTTTGCCGAGCGATGCGCGCTGCGATTTTTATATCAGAACGGACGCGGCGAGCAGAAAGAACGTACCGTCTGCGTCTACGGCATGTTCGAACGCGAGGGCGTGGCGTACTTCTGCGGCCTCGACAATGTCACCGACGGCATCAGGACATTCCGCTGCGACCGTATCGTTCGCGCTTGGCGTCCTTCGAAGGCCTACGCCATCCCTGCGGACTTCAATCTCAACGACTATCTGTTCTTTGAATTCGATTTTGCCGACCGACCGCCCGTTGCAGCCACGTTCTCGTTCGCCCCTCAGACGCAGATCGATATGATCAACGGCCTCACGCGCGGGCGAGGTGAGCTCGCACACACCGATGCGGGATGGACCTGGACCGTTGACGTGCGTGACCTTGAAGCCGCCGCCTCATTTTGCATGGCCCACGCCATGGACGGCATGAGGCCCATGGCCCCCAAATCGCTCAAGCAGGCGTGGAACCGCCTCATTGAAAGGACGGTGCACGAGCATGCCCGTGCGTAAACTCACCAGCGAGCAGAGACTCTCGCGCGCCATCGACATCATGGAGGCCCTCTACGCCGCCGGCGAGAGCGGCATGACACGAGCCGAGATTTGCAGCCGCTTTGACATCACAGGGGTGTCACTCGACGAGATTCTCGAGATCGTCTCGACGCTCGCGGACCGAGAATCGGGCGCGCGCATCATCTGCGAATGCCACGGCGAGCGTGTGGTCCTCACCGGCGACGCCGGGCGTGTTCTACCGTTGCGCCTGAGTGCCGCCGAGGGCGCTGTGCTCAACCACGAACTTGAATCGTTGGGGATCGAGCCACAGACGGCAGCCCGGATTCGGCATGCTCTTCTACCCGAAGAGCTCGGCTATAACCAGCGCGTCTTTGACACCGTCAACCACGGATCGCACTGGCAGCAGCTGAGCTGCGCCATTCAGGACGGCGTTCGCTGCCGCATCTCGTATCGCTCGATGGACGATGCACGGCCACGTGAGCGTCTGGTCGACCCCTTGCGCATTACGGCAAACGGCGACCAAACATACCTGATTGCCTGGGACATCGCGGTCGATGAGCAGCGCACCTATCGCATGGATAAAATCGAGGGACTCGCCTTGACGGAAGACTCCGTCGTGCCTCATGCACCGGACGTCGCATCCCTCCACGATTCCCTTGCCCGGACGCAGCGTAGTGCAAAGCTCTTGATGCCATTCGATATGGCGGAGCATCTGGACTGGGCCGGCATCACCCTAATCGAGCGCAGCGGAGCAGACATGACAACGGTAACCGTGCATTACGGCTCCGAGCGTTGGCTACTGAGCCAGATAATTGCAGCGGGCGGAGCCATCCACATCTTGGATGACCCCGCCCTGTCAAAGCGTCTGTGCGATATGGCAAAAACCCTCGTCTGTCCGCTTTAGCGCCGCCGCTCGTGGCGTGCACGCCACAGTTGCAGATAGTGCCCGATCTGCGCCGATTCGATGCGCTGGTAGGAGCTCGTGGGCAGCGACGTTAAGAACTTCTTTCCGTAGCCCTTCGTCACCAGGCGCGGGTCGGCCAGAATCAGCACGCCGCAATCGGTCGACGAGCGGATAAGGCGGGCCGCCGCCCCCCTTTCCCCCGCACTGGGGCGGCTGGCCTCCTCCCTACGCGCCTTTTTGACCCAGCAAAAGGGGC
>OGPW01000815.1_pt1 | contig 23823 bp, 17 predicted proteins | sample 1553061 | NCBI WGS metagenome assembly OGPW01 (sample SAMEA2580292, study PRJEB22360) | human gut metagenome | biome: human gut; feature: human-associated habitat; material: faeces | place: Denmark | collected 2008/2010
GGCGGGCCTCACCGCCGACGAGTTCCTGCTGCTCAGAGAAGCCGTCGGCGAGAGGCACTGCCGCAACGAGGTCGGGGTCGGCACGCTCGCCGTGGCCGCCGCGGCATACTGGCCGGACCCGGGGTGCCCGGAGTGCGGCGCCGAGGGCGCCTGAAGGGACAGGTCCACCGCAGCAGGGGTCCGGAGGTGGCGCTGCCGCTGCTGCGGCAGGAGATTCAACTCCCTCACCGGGACCGTCCTCGAGCACTGCAGAAAGCCGCTCCTCGCCTGAGTCTCCTTCATCAGGCTCATGCGCCACAACGTCCCCGTCGAGTGCGCGGCCGATCTGTGCGGCGTCAACCACAAGACCGCCTTCGAGTGGCGGCACCGTGCGCTCACCACGGCGTCCGGCTGCCGGGACCGAATCATGATGCGCGACACCGTCTGGGTTGACGAGATCTGCATCAGCGACACCGACCTCTCCAAGGGCTACGGGCAAGCCCTCAAGCGCGGCCTCTCCCGCCAGGAGCTCTGCACCTGCGTCACCATCGATATCCACAAGAACCCCGTCGCGGTCGTCTGCGGCCACGGGAAGCCCAGTTCGGCGCGCGTGAGGGATGCCATGGGCGGCAGGATAGCGCCGGGATCGCTACTGATTCACGACCTCGAATGGGCCCACGTCGTGTCCCGCCGCTCGACGCGGGACGGCGCGAGGCCCCTCTTCCAGGTCTTCGCCGACGCCTACGAGAGGCAGTCGGCGGTGATCACCACGAACCTGGAGTTCAGCAGGTGGGGATCGGCATTCGGCGACGACCAGATGTCCGCCGTCATAGACTACATCGTCCACCACGGAAGGCTCGTCCAGTTCCGCAGGGAGTCCTGCAACGTGCGTCACGCCCTCATGCAGGAGGGGTAAATGCCTCAAAAAGGGCGCGCACGACCGGAGCGCGCCCAGCTCAAATCCCGATGCTCTTTTTACTCAAATCCTCTTGACGAAACACGCCAGATTCCCGGCGTCAGCTACGAGAATACCCGGGCCAATCAACGGCAGCACCCGATCAGCATTAAGAATATTGGAAGAAGCGAGGGATCGCTCGCATCAATCCTGATCTAGAAGAGACAGTGAATACTGACTCATCCATCCGCAACCGGCGTCATGGCCGTATCGAAATAATCGCCATCCAATCGAAACGAAATTCATATCTCAATGCTAAGTTTGACCACAAAGACTATGAACCAAACGGAAGTTTAAAGCGAAAGCTATACGCGCGAAGAATTGTTATCAATGACCTCTTCGGCAACACATTTAACTAAAGGAATCTCATAGGAAAGTGCGCGATCGTGCTTAAAAGGAATAAACGCACCGAAAGTTTGTTTTTTACTGTGAACAATCGCATTTCTTACTTTATAAATTCGGGAAGCTATTAATCCAGCTACATTATCGGATTCCCAATCTATAACTGGAGCATCAGATTCAAATTCAACCCCATTGCTCGAATACCACACAGACCAATCGAAACGATAGCGACGTAGGGATTTCATTAGCCGAGGCACATGGACACACGACTCAACCAAGTATTCAAGCTCACGTTTTTCATTTCCAAAACCAAGTTCGCTCTTATGGGATATTTCTTTTTCTAACTTACTAACAATCGAATACAGATGCTGATCGTTGTATGCAAATTCAACCGACTGGAGCTCGTTTCTCAACAATTCGGTCGTCATTTTTCGATAGGCGGAATTAAAGTAAAATTCAATCGAATGATAGAAGGACAAAAACTGCAAATATGGGCTTCTCGAAGACACGCCAAGACAAAAATGATTAACAGCGCTGTCGTCAAATTTTACATCCGGAACACAATCAATTTCTAACTTCGCAACAGATAGCCTCCCGTAACTTCCTTTTTCTAAAAACTCATCAAGCGATGAAATTAGCCTCAGTGGCCTATCTAAACAAGAGATGTACTTAAATTGGAAGGAAGTTGCTCGTTCACGAAGTTGTTTCGCTTTTCTAAACCCTTTGGTAGTTATTCGTAAGGAGAGAATACCTGTGATTTCAACAAAAGCAGATGTCCAATCATCAACATTATGAGATACGGTTCTTCCACCGGTGGTTGAATGCGATCTCAGGCGTCGCAAAAAAGGATTTCTGCCTCTGAAAGTATTGCCGTCAAAACAACCTTCATTTAATAACATTAATATAATACAAAAAATATATGTAACGCTCGCCGGACCCATTCTAAATTCAGCATCTGCATTTACCGATTTACATGAAATTTGATCTGTAAAATGAGTTGCATATAATCCGGATATATCGACCATGCACTCATAGTTCTTACCATTTGAAAACCATTCCATACCATGAAAATCACCAATGGCCTCAACCGCTTTATCATATTCGTGTTTCAAGTCGTCGTCATTTATAATAATTGTCTTCTCAAAATCCGAAATCTCGGGGTCAAACTCTTCTTCAATTCGATAACTGAGATTTAAATGACATGTCAAATCATCACTGGCGTTATTTGGAGAGCTCTTGATTCCCATGATGGAGCAAAATACTTCTTTGAAAGAAACGTAATCGACAATATCCATAAGATACCTCTTAACACTTATATGACACTTGTTCTCAATACTATATCTGTCAACAATTTTTAATGCCATGAATCCTTCTTTTTTGTTTGAGGGAGGAGGTGGTCAATTTGGAGATATTCATTTCCAAACTAATGTACCATCGCGTGGAGTCGACAGCATTTCCACCAAAGGCGTGATGGGTTTCGTTTGCCGCGAAAATAAGTAAACAGGCGCTCTTAGGAGCGTGGCCCCTACTTCCTCTCAAGGAGAAAACATAATAATTGGGACGATTCACAGTCGACAGGCAACTAAGCCGTATCACAATTTGGGGGCACGCATAGGAGTCACCGATATTCTCAAACTAAATATTGCATCGATACCTAAGCAGATGAAGTAAATGATCGACTATCGAAAGCAATATACTCCTAGAGTCGGAGCTATGCCCAAATACTTGGCTGGACAAGGCGAAATACCGGTATCAACGGAACTCAAGTTGAGTATTTGCTCGCTTGAGCACTGCTGAATATCGCGAAACAGCACCGCCGATATCGCGCCTGGGCACCGGGGCCGACACTGGCCCCGGTGCCTTTTTATCGCTACCGGTCTATCCGCGGCGCTGCCGCATGTTGGCCTCGCCCATGTCGAACCAGACCGCGCTGTGCACGATCCTGTCCACAATCGCGTCCGCGTGTACCCCGCCGCCGAGCCTCGGGTGCCAGTCCTTCTTCTTGAACTGGGTGCAGAAGACGGTCGAGGCCGTGCCGCACCTCAGCTCAATCAGCTCCAGCAGCATCGACCTGAACTCAGTGTCCGGCTTGTCCAGAAGCCACTCGTCGACCACGAGCAGGCCGAACGCGCCGTACTTGCGGACGAGCTTGCGCTCGACACCCGGTCGGATTAGCCTTCCCCACTGGCGCCTCAGTATCCGTTGAATCGATCCAAACCACCATACTGGTCATGGACGTGTCCGTATCGGGCATACGCGTCTCGACCGCAGCGTTTTGCCCCACAAGCGCTACCACCGGGGTTCCTTCGGCGCCAATAGTCTCGCCCACATAGCCGATCAGCTCCAAATGATCAGCATCGAGCAAAGCCCGGCCAGCACCCGAGACGACCGGCCATGACGGTAGCGATGTCCATAAACAGGCTTTCCGCGCGAGCGACATAAGAAGGCCCGCCCTGCAAAACGTATAGATAGGCCATAGCAACAAGCAAAATATAACGACGACGATGGTTTAACAAGACAACAGATATGACCGTTCCGATCCTCAATACGAACCAATAAGCCACATGGGAGAATGCGAAATTCACTGTTGACAAGTCTACATACCAGCTAATATAGCAAATAAGAACGCAAATTATAATAAAATCCACTAGCAGCCCGTCGATGGGAATCCAAAAGAGCGGCACATAACGCAGGAATCCAAAGACAGAGACAAGAAAAACTATTAGATACAGATGTAGCTTCTGGTCCAACGCATGCAAAGCCGGAAGTATAAAGGGCAGCAAAAATACAAGCCTTCGATTGAAGCTATCTGTTAAACAGCCTTGTTTATGGAGTATTCGACTTTCCCCGCAACAAACCAGATTGTTATGGCAGCAAAGCAGCCGACCGTAGTTCTTCCAATTGGATAGAAAAAGATATTGTAGAAAAAACTAATAATACCTCGACCTAGAACCGTTCGAGAATTTCCTCGGCATTATCTCGCAGATAAATATCTAGATCCGGCACGGCAAACTGCACGTAGCCCCTCTGTGGTGCCTGAATAACCTCTCTTTGTAGCAATTTGGCCCTAATAGAGCTGATCTCATTGGTCTTTTTACCCATGCGCCTAGCAATCTCGGCTGATTTGGACTGTTGTTTATCCTCGCACATGGCCAAAAGGTATTTGATATCGTTGAGCCCCAGTCCAGAAATCGCGGGCTCGTGAACAACATCGTGAAAACGAGCCTCTGCCAGCGCAATGCCTTCAGTGACGTCGCGCTCGCTCACAATGGCACTTTTGGCACGATGCAAGTTGGCGCGCTGCCAAATGGAATAACCGACCAGTTGCACCAGATAGGCATAGCCCTTAGTGGCCTTAGCGGCTCTCGACAGGAGATTGTCCTCTATGGTCAAGCCAGTCGCGACAAAGCTATCGCCCATAGAGAGCGCTACCTCCACCTGGTTGATAGGCGCCAGATCTTCGGGGAGGGCACGACGCAAGAACGTAAGCGCCTTGCCGTTAATAAGATCCATAACACCGGCGGGTAAACCGGCAAAGGCAAGTGCGATATCTACTCTTTCCCCTATCAAAAGCTGAACCGTAGACGCAATGGCACGCATATCGTCAATCGGAGCGTCCTGAACTTCATCGATGGCAATAAAAAGACCCTTGGCTGACCTCGCTGCCGAGCTTAGCAACTTTCTAAGACTCGACTCTTTGGGTGCAACATCGACTTTCGCGGAAACAAAGCCGGCGTTTACGCCGACCGAAGCATTAGTCGCAAGGGAAGAATCAGCAACCTGATCCCTCAGGTCCAGCAATAGGTTAGGGCCAGCAGAAACAATAGCGGTCTTCCATCCAAGCTCTCGCGCACGATCCCTAAGATCGCAGAGCAAAACAGTTTTTCCGGAGCCCCTCGGTCCAGCGATGCGCATGAGCCTCGCAGGTGCGCCAATTCCCGCATTCAAACTCTCGGTAAACTCAAGGGCAATATCATCACGACCAATTATGCGCGGAGGCTCAGCGCCGGCAGTAGGACGAAACGGGTTATGGAATACAGTGGCGCTCACTTGTTTGCCTCTCAAGACAATCGATTATTGGTCAATCTTAGCTTTAAAAGTTTATCGTAGACTATATCGAATTATATCCAGTTGTATAAGTCTGTATAAACGTATCGCGGAAGTATCGAGCTATCGTGATGCATTGCAGCAAATCGCCTAGACGCTGCTTTCTTCTCAGCTCATATCGAAAGTAAGTTGAGGACTTCCTAAAACCCATTTTCTAAAGCGAGAAATACTCGCTCTCAGCGGATAAGTTCGACCCCAACCATGGATCGCCCGTCAAGAAGAACTCAGGCCAGCGCTGCATGAACAGTGCTTGCTCGCGTTTCCAGCGGCGCATCTTTTCCTCGTTGGCCTCTTCCCTGCCGCGCGAGGTGAACTCGTAGTGATACAGCTCGGCATAGGGCGTAAAGATGGTGCGATAGCCCGCCTCCCACACGCGCAAACAAAAATCTGCATCGTTAAAGCCGACGGCGAATTCCTCGTTGTAGCCTCCGACTTGCTCAAACACGTCGCGACGGACCATCTGGCAGGCGCCCGTTACGGCGCTAAAGTTGCCCGGACGCACAGCACGGGCAAGGTAGCCCTCACGTTTTGCCGAGAAATCCTGGTTGGCATGGGCAAGCGCGCCGCGCACGCCAACCAAAATGCCGGCATGCTGCACCAGATGATCGGCAAAATAGAGCTTGGCGCCCACAACGCCCGCGTCGGGACGCTGAAGATAGCCCATCATCTCCTCGATAAAGTCGGATGAGATGACTTCAGTGTCATTATTGAGAAGCAGCAGGTAATCGCCCTTGGCATGCTCAACGCCAAAGTTAATGATCTGGGAGTAATTAAACTCGCCCGGCCACCACTCAACGCGTGCTGCACCCTTGCCACCAGACGCAGCGGCTACGCGCTCCGGCAGGGTTTCGTAATACGCAAAGGTCTCCTGGTCTTCGCTGTTGTTTTCCACCAAGACGATCTCGTAGTTGGCGTACGTGGCCTTCTGGGCGATCGACATCACGCAGGCATCGAGCGTCTCGACGTGGTCCTTGGTGGGAATCACAATGCTCACCAGCGGCGCAGACTCCGGCAGCGCATAGCGCATGCGGTAGACAAACGGCGTCTCGGACTCCTCGACCGTTCCGCGAATGCCCAGCGAGTCAAAGTGACGCTGCAGAGCCAGGCGTCCGGCCTCGATAGCATATGGCTTGCTATCGGCAGAACAGTCGGCGGTAGAGCCAGGGAGCACGCGCCAGTGATACAGCACGTGCGCAACGTGCTCAAAGCGCGCGCCCGCCGCGAGGCAGCGGAGCGTCAGGCCGTAATCCTGGGCACCCGCAACGTCTTCTGGCGACACGCCAATGCGATCGATGAGCGCCTTCTCCACCATTAGAAAATGAGTAACGCAGTTATGGCTATAGAGCAGGTCGACGTTGAGCTGCGTCTTAAAGACCGGCTGGCCCCACTCCCCCGTTTTCTGGAACATGTCCTCGTCGCAGAACAGGACCTGGGGGCGCTCGCCCTCGGCCGCCTTATTCAGCGCGGAAACATACTGGAATAACGCGTCCGGTTCCAGGATGTCATCGTGGTCCAAGAACGCGATGTAGTCTCCAGTCGCTTGCTGAATACCCGCGTTGGTGTTGACCACAATGCCGCCGTTACCAGGCAGCTCAACACGACGGACGCGCTCCTCGTTGACGCCCGCCGCAAGATTGGCAACCGCATCCCATTCGGGCGAGGCGTCCATAAGCAGCAATTCCCAGTTGTCATAGCTTTGGGCGAGCACCGAGTCCAGCAGCTCGCGCAGGTAGACCCGATCGGTCTTGTAGCACGGCACCACAATGCTCACGAGCGGTCTATAGGCAAAGGCCGCCGAAGCGACACGCTGGCACGCTAAATCGCCCGGCTTTGCGCGATGTCGCTCAAACCAACGTCGATAAGCTGCGTCGTCTGCACGCGCGTCCTTCATGCGGTTCCAACTGTCATCGACCATGCCGTTGTACAGGCGACCATCCATGGCGCAAAACCCGCTCTGGATCTGCTCTGTGGGGTCGCTCACAATCGCGACAAAATCTCGTATATCCTGAGGCATCTCAACACTCAGATACGTTTTATTGACGCGGCATCCGTTCTGCTGCGGCACATCGACCTGCGATTCAAACACATGCACGGTGACATCGATGGCATTCATATGCGCATCGAAGATCTGGAGCTCAGGCGCGCACTGGAGGTCTCCCGCCCAAGTAACCTCATAGCGCCACACCGCGCCGGCGTCTGCCGGCAAATAGCGAGTGGCATCGATCTCGTAGAAACCGCAGTGTTCGCCACGCTGAGCATCGCGGATAAGCGCGCACAGCGCAGGCTTTGCTTTGTAGTTAACCTTGGATTCCAGCTTGGCCACGCGGCTATCGAGGCGAATGGAGCCCAACCTTTGGCCACCGGATGCAAAAACGACATCCATCGACGAGCCATCCAAAAACGGAAGCACCAAGACGGCGAGCTCGCGCTCGTAATCGGAAACGGAAGGACAAAGCGCCAGCACACGGCCATGATCGACCGGGAGCACCAGCGACGGCACACAAGAACCGCTCGTCGTCGCATGGGCAAACGCCTGAGAGCCCTCCCGCTCAATAAGCGCGGCGACATCCTGACCGGCAAAACGAAGCAGCACAAACAGACGGCCCTGACTGCGGCAAAGCGCCAAACGCTTGATACTCATCTACACTTCTCGCTTTCCCAGGGCGTTCGCTGCCATGCGTTTGCAGGCACCCAGGCGCCCAAACCTCAAGACGTCGTAATCGAACATGAGCTTTTTGCACTCACGGGCATTGGGGGCCTTGCTGATAAGCGCCGCACGCACCATAGCAGCAACAGAAGGAGCGCATTGTGCGAGCGCAGCATCGCTGCCCACGGCAGAACCGGCAAGCGCCGTGGCAACGGCAGCAAACACCTTGCCGCAGTCCGAACCCAGCAACCTGAGCGCATCGTACAGCACCAGATCGCATAGGAAGTACGCCAGGTCATCGGCATGCTGGACATCGAGACCGTCGCGCTGCCAGTCAGCCAGCACCGCGGAGTAAATCTTCACGTGCTCCAGCAGGCGCGTCTCGTCGTCATAGCGCATGGTGTCCATGAGCGAGCCTTTGCGCGCCACGCGGTAGTCATACAGCTTGTTCGAGATAAGCGCGGTCTTGTGCGAACGACCGTACACAGCAAAATCGAAGACCTGGTCCTCGCCATACTTAACGGTTTCGTCAAACACGATCCCGTTGCCCAGCAAAAACTCACGTTTGCAGGCGGTGCGCCATGCAAAGGGGCGAGATGCTTCCTTAAACAGCAGGTCAGAGCTATAGCCTTCAAACGACACATCGCGCGGGCTCAGCACATAGTTAAGCCACGGATACCCCGCCTCCAGCGGATACGGATTCGCGCCAAAGGTCAAAACGTCGCAGTCCTCGCGCTCAAAGGCATCTACGATCACACGGCACGCATCGGGCGTAAATCGGTCGTCGGAATCCAAGAACGCGACGATAGGCGCCGTGGACGCAGCGATACCCGCATTGCGCGCGCTCGACAGGCCGCCGTTCTCCTTATCGACCAGCGTAAAGCGCGCGTCCTTTTCGCAATAGGTAGCCGCAATATCGCGCGAACCGTCCGGCGAGCCATCGTTGACCAGCACGCCTTCCCAATCGGGCATGTCCTGTGCAAGCAGGGAGTCCAGGCACCAGGCCAGGCACTCCTCCACGTTATAGATGGGAACGACAACGGAAATCTTGGGGGTAGCCATAGTCACTCGCTCCTACTGTGCTGCCGGAACGTCGTCAGGGTGCGGGTTGTCGCCGTAGGTGCGCTGATACGTCAGCACGCGCCAGACCAGCGGTAGGCCGCCAATCTTAAAGTAATGCTTAAACGTATTGAGCTTGCCCGGCTTCTTAAAGTCAAAACGCGAATCGATATAGGCGCGGGGCGACTTGACCATCAGGCGCAAGTCGGTCTCGCCGCGCGGGTCGAACAGCGACAGGTCAAAGCGACCGGCATCCCAATCGGCCTTGAGCTCGGGTGAAGCCTTCTCCCAAAACTGCTCGCGTAGCTCATCGACCAGACGCTCATCATTCCAACGGTACGTATCGACCTTCATGCGCATTAAAATGCCCTGAAGCTGAGCCTTAAGCTCGGGGCGCTCGTCCAAAAAACGTTGCATCTCGGCATATTCATCGCACACGCAAAACACCTTGTTGGGCGAATTAACAGAGCTCTTCTCGTTATCCTGGCGATAGCACAAAATGGGGTCCGTAATAAACGCGGCACGCTCGGCGCAAGCCCAAACCTTAAAGTTAAAGCCTGCGTCCTGATACGAGGCACCCGGCGTGGGGAGGAACCGAATCTGATTGTCGTTGAGGAACTCGCGCCGATAGATAGCCGACCAAATGGAAGGTTTGCGGTAGAAGATGCCCGGGCGATCGACGGGGCAATACGCGGCGCCCGTCATATGCTCGTCGATAATCCCAAACAGTTCACGGCGTTCGCTGGGCGTGGACCAATACAGGTAAAAGTCGCCCTTTACCACATCGGCATGCTCAGCATCGGCCTTGGCGACCAGCTTTTGGAGCGAATCCTCAAACATGAAGTCGTCGGACTCAAGGATGCCCACGTACTCGCCGCGCGCCATCTCCAGGCCGCGGTTCATCGAGTCGCCGTAGCCGCTGTTGGCCTTGTCGATCATCTTTACACGGGGATCGCGCTCCATGTACTCGCGGATGATATCTGGCGAGCTATCGGTGGAGCCGTCGTTGATACAGATGATCTCGATGTCCTTAAGCGTCTGCGCCACGGCGGAATCGAGACACTCGCGCAGGTAGCGTTCGACATTGCAGATGGGAACAAGCAGCGAAACTTTAGGGGTATCAGAGTTCTGCAAGAGAACCTCCTGTTGAATAGCGTGTAACAGGGTTATTTTAACAGCCGAGTTGCGGCGGGCGGCAGCGCTTGGAATTAGAGAAAGCGCTCCAGGCAGGCTTTGAGACCGCGAGTCGAAAGATAGAACAGCGTGGCGTCTGCCATCGAAACGCCCGAGGTCGCCGCAACGAGCTTGTGGGCAACACGGCGAACGGCGCCCTTAGCAGGCATATCCGCCCACTCTGTTCCCAAAAACGTCGTGAAAGCCCTGTTGACGCGGCCGGCAACACGGTGGAAGCCGTCCGCATCCAGACGCGCCAAGTCGAACACAATGAGGTCCAAAAACCAAGTTATCAGCTCGCCGGGGCACAGGTCCAAAAGACCGTAGGCTGCCCAGTCCTCCAAGACCTCCTCGAGCATCCTCATGTGGGCGTCAAGCTTTTTGGCACGAGCCTCGGCACTGTTGAACTCGTGCGTCGCCGATTCGCTCTCCATCACGTAGTGGTAGAACTTGTCCGGCATGACGACGGTCCTGCGGGCAAGCGCATAAGCCGCAAATTGGAAGACGACGTCCTCGCCCAAAGCCAAACCGGGGGCGAAGCGAATGCCTTCGCGATTGAGCAGCTCGCGCGAAAAAGCCGCACGGCAGGCATAGGGCTGCGCATTCGAATGGAACAGCAGTTGGGGATCACGGGCGCCGAAAGCACCAGCTTTGGTGCTCATGAGTTGCTGGACGCGTTTGGAGGCAGCATCGGCAGGTTCACAGACGCCGCCAAAAACGGCGGCCTCGGCATCTGCGGACTCCATGGCATGCAGCACGCGCTCGACCGTCTGGGCATCGATGTAATCGTCGGCGTCCACAAAAAAGACGGTCTCGCCCTCGGCGACATCGATACCGGCATTTCGAGCACACGAGACGCCCGCGTTTTCCTGGTCAATCACCAGTACGCGATCGTCGGCCTGCGCGATCTGGCGCAACACGTTCAACGAATCATCAGTCGAACCGTCGTTGACGCAGACAACCTGAATCGAACGCTCAGACTGGGCCAACAGCGAATCGAGGCATCGCTGAATGGAGCGCGCAGAGTTGTAAACGGGGACGACAATGGTAGCTTTAGGACACGAGGCCTCTCCCATGCCGACCTACCCCCTCAGCGATTCGATGAGGAAGGCAGCAACCACGCCTGGGCCTCCAACCGAGGCGTAATACTTAGCACGCCCCAAGGCACCATCCGTCGCAAAACTCGGATGCTCGTCAACCCAGCCCTCAGGATCTTTGAGGATGGCAGCGAGATTTGCGCGCTTCCACGGCTTGAGGTCGTCAAGCGAAAACTCCCCCGCGTCCAAGGCCGCTTGGAACTCCTTGGCCATCTGAACCAGGAACTCCTTATAGAACTTAGGCGCCAGGCGCACGTAGTTCCACATGTACGAATCGTACTTAATGAGCTGATTGAACTTGAGCATGCGCGCGACATCGCCGCTTGCGTGGCCGCGGGCATAATCCTCTCGAATCCAACGCTCAATCTCGGCATACTCGGTATTGACGCAAAAGACCTTAGCCGAAGAATTGACCGAGGAATTCTCGTTGTCCTGGCGATACGACAACACGGCATCATGTAGGTAAACAGCCTTATCGGCGCACGCGATCACCTTAAAGGCGAACGACGTGTCCTGAAAGGATGCCCCCGGAGTCGGCAGGAACGTAATGCCGTTGCGCTCAAGAAAATCGCGACGGTACACGGCCGACCAAATCGACGGCTTTTGCTTAAAGAACTGCGTCGTATCGCTCGGATGCACCGGCTTGCCGCAATCCTGAGGTCTAAACATCTCGTGCAGCGAACGGCGCTCCTCGGGCTTAGACCAGTAGAAATCAAAGTTCGCCTTCGCAAAGTCGGCATTATTGCTATCGGCGGCCGAGACAAGTTTTTCGAGTGCGTCGGACGCCATAAAGTCATCGGACTCCAAGATGCCAACGTACTTGCCACGCGCCATCTCCAGACCGTGGTTCATCGAGTCGCCGTAGCCGCTGTTGGCCTTGTCGATCATCTTGACGCGCCCATCGCGCTCCATATACTCGCGGATAATCGCCGGCGAGTTGTCGGTCGACCCGTCGTTAATGCAGATGATCTCGATGTCCTTGAGCGTCTGCGCCAGGGCGGAATCGAGGCACTCGCGCAGGTAGCGCTGAACATTGTAAATGGGAATAAGCAGCGACAGAACAGGGCTGCCAGAGGCGTTAGTAGACAAATGTGCTCCTTAGGAAATACCTGTCGTTTCATGGTATCAAAGGGCCAGCGCGCCAGCGGGCGTTTATATAATCTATGGAGCCTCTTGCGGGCAAAGCAGCCCCACGTCATGCGGCGGGCCCGTGGCAGGTTCCTGCGTTTTATTCAAAGCTTGCCGTCAAGGTGCGCCGAGCCTTTACAATAGGACAGTCCCAAGGACGTATTCGATAGCTTCCGTGCAGCGCATGCGCGCCGCACGTGAAAGGATATATTGCCCCATGCCTTCAACCCTCCCCGCCCCCATCGATAAGCTCGCCATCGTCGTCGTTACGTACAAACGCCAGGAACTCCTGGCCAATTTGTTCGACTCCATGACCGAGCTCACGGCCGCGCCCTGGCGCATCGTGATTGTCGATAACGAGAATTCACGCGAGACCGAGGCCATGTGCACCGCATTCAACGAGCGCCTGACCAACCTGTGGGGCATCGACACCGAGCAGCCTGACGCGCAGGGCGGCACCGACCGCGTCATCTACGCCCCGCAGCTTGAAAACGGTGGCGGCGCGGGCGGCTTCTCCGCCGGCACCAAGTGCGCCTACGACCTGGGCGCCCAGTGGTTCTGGGTGATGGACGACGACGTGCTCGTCATCCCCGAAGGCATCGAGCGTCTTGCCAAGTGGACCGACCGCTACGATGTCATCCAGGGTTCGCGCCTGGACTTTGACGGCGGTGCCTTCTTTTGGCAATACCAACTCATCCTTTCACTCGGCATTCCCAACCCTGTCGCCAAGTGGGACCTAGGACCCGAGGGCTACCGCGCCATGAACCAGCTGTGCTTTGAGGGCGGCATGTTCTCGCGCCGCGTGGTCGACAAGATTGGCCTGCCTGACGCGCGCTTCTTTATCTACGGTGACGACGCCTGCTACGGCTACGTAGCCAGCCAACACTTCCCCGCCGCCGTGGTCGCCGACGTGGTGCTCAAGCGCGCCCGCGCCGTCTCTAACTGGGATATCGCCGGCAAGCGCCAGCTCAACTCCACGAGCGACACCAACCGTTACTACATCATGCGCAACCGCGGTTATCTGGCCCGCTACATGCAGATTTACGGCGACTATCACCCCGTGCTGTTCCGCCTAGGCAACGCCGCGACCTTCTGCAAGGAGTTCATTCGCCTGGCCGCCGTTGACAAGTGCTTTAAGACCGGAATTCCGGCGCTACGTCGCGGCATGAAGGACGCCCGCAAGATCATCAAGGACCCCAACTGGAAGCCCATGCCGCCCATGAAGGACACCGAGTAACGGAAGCCGGAAACACCTCGGCGCTTAAAGCCGCTGGCACACCGTAGCCACATGCTGCCCATCAAAACCGAACCCCCAGCGCATGCGGCCAATGCCGGGTCGCGGCACACGGATTTCGTCGATGCCGTCGCGCTCTATGTCGAGCAGCGCCTGCACGGCCAGCAATTCCAGGCCCAGCGCATCCACACCGGGGTCATACATCATGTTGATCGTTATCAGCGGACGTTCATCGAGCATACCGATCGTATCGGCTATGTCGAACACGGCGCCCGTAGGAAAAACCTGGATGTCCCAGCGATCCGCGCCACACTTTCGCCTCGAAGCAGGATTGGCATAGCCCGGCAATCCAAAGCAGAGTCCTTGCAAGAGTAGGTGATATGGCAGCGGTGTATCTGGGTCGGTCCCACCGATTCCCGCATCCCCCAAGATGCGGCTTAGCGCCCGCCTCACGGTATCCTCGTTCCCATGGCACAGCCCGTCGCGAAACGCATCGACGTCTCGAATGTCTTCTGCAGCGCACTCAAACCACTCAATAATCACTAGACGCAAGGCCTGGCGAAGCTCGTTATTGGGCAATCGCAAAGCACGGAGGCAATCGCCATGCTCTGGCTCCTCAGTCATATCCGTCGTGAGAAAACCGGACAGATACAGCGCTGTCCACATGCCATCGTCAGGCGAGACATCTGGCTCTGCTGTGCCCAAACAAAGCGGAGCCTCAGCGCACCCATGGGCCTCGAGCAAATCAAACAAGACCGAAAGGCGGTCGAGATTCCACCCGGCAACTACCCTACTCAGGCAATCGGCATATCCATACAGATCAGCACGCACAGGCGCCGTGCAGCCTCGGCCCAGAAAACCGATCACACGCTCTGGACTCGAGCAATAGGCCCTGCCAAACCGATATCCCTCGAGCCATTCACGCGCATCATCCAGGTATTCCTCGCGCCCAGCATGATTCAAAAGAGCCTCGACCTCGGCATCCGAAAAACCGAAACATCGGTCACACCACGCTGACAGCGGCGTCGTCAGACAATACGAGCAGCCGCGCGAAGAAAGCGCCGCTTCGGCAGGGCCGGGACACTCCCCCATCAGACACGTCAGCCGCAACGAATCGCGCGCAGCGGCAATGGCGTCGAACAGCACGCGATCGAATAGCCCTGCCGGATCAGCACCGGAAGCGCCCCTCGCGCTTGCACGGCCCAACCATGCCGCATCGTACCCATCAACGAGCAATACAACCTGCTCATCGCAGGCCATCTCCAGCAGCTCAATGAGCACGCCAAGCACCGAGGCGACCTCGTCCTCGCTCGCCGCGCCACGCGCAACACGTTCGATGTGACGCACCTTGTCTCGAGCTAAATCCGGAGCCTCCAAAAGCGCCAGCAGGCGGACGCACTCGCCCGAAAGAGCATCGCGCACGACGTCGGCAATAGCGGCGCCACGCCTCGCAGCGCCAGAAAAATCCAGCGATATCACCGGATAGCAAGCGTACTCGTCCCGATAACGCCCACCGTCTGCATCCCAAATCTGAGCATTGGCAAACAAACGCTGATCAGCGCGACCAACCGCTGGACGCTCCAGAAAAGCCCTGAGCATCGACAAGTTCATGCTTTTGCCAAAACCCTCGGGTCGACAGCACACCACAACGGACGCGTCGCAGTCCAACGCATCGGCAATAAACATGGTCTTGTCGACCAGCGTGCAGCAACCAAGAGCCTCCGCATAGTCGTGCATGCCAATGGGCAAAGCCGCATCGTCGGCACAGCCGATCAAACGCACGCCAAAGCCAGCAGCACAATCAACATTTGCCTGTTCAGACACCAAAACGTTCCCCCTAAATCGCAGCACGATGCCAATTGTAATGACCGCATCGCATGTACCGATGTCGCCGCGCAAACATATCGGGCAACGGTAGTAACAAGAGGTGTGAGGGGGCACAATTAATCGTTGCACAACAAAACGGGGCCCGATACATTCGCACCGGACCCCGTCCCGACTATTTAGTTATCTGGCAACTAAGAGCCTACTCCCCCGAGTCGTCCTCCCCAGAAGCCTTCTTCTGCTGATCGAGCTTATACTTACCACTTACGATAGACGTAGCGCCCAGCGTGGCCAAGCTCGCGCTGGCAAGGCTCGCCATAACGATAAGGTCGCCCGTCTTGGGCATGTTACCGCCCGAAGTCTTAGTCGTTGTAGTGGTGGTTGTAGTGGTCACCGTCTTGGAGTCATTTTGCTCTTGGTTCTGGTTGTCGGTGTTGCCCTTACTGCTGTCCTCGCCCTGCTGCTTTCCGTCCTCGGTCTTGTCCTTGTTCTTGTCCTTCTCCTCAGATTCAGACTTCTTGTCCTCGTCCTTCTTCTGAGCGGACTTGTCGTCCTTCTCATCAGAGCTAGAACCCTTATCGGATTCAACCTTCTCGGAAGCCTTATCCTTGGAGTCGCCCTTTACGGCTTCGGTCTTTTCCGTGGAAGCCTGATCAGAGTTGTCCTTGTTCTGAGTCGAACCATTATTGACGCCAGCCATCAGCGAAGAGCCCAGCGTAGAACCAAGCTGCTCGGAGAAAGAAGGCTTCTTGTCCGGCGAAGCAACGGGAGCGTCCGGCGCCTTATTCGAGTCGTCCTTGGAAGCATCGGAATCAGGGGTTGCGTCAGAGCCGGAGCCGTTGTTAGAGCCGGTATCAACGGACGAATCGCTCGAGCCGGTAGATGAGTTAGAGGTGTCAGCGCCGGTCGAACCAGAAGCGTCGCTGTCCGTATTGCCGGCAGAGCTTGAAGACGAATCGCCCGCAGCAGAGCCGTTCGAATTGGAGCCGTTCGAGGTAGAGCCGTCGTTGGTAGTGCCACCAGCCGAGCCATTACCGTCAGCATCGGTCGAGGGCGTATCCATCCTGTCATCGTTGGGATCGTCACTCGAGTCGTCATTCGAATCAGGTGTCGGCGAGGGCGCCGGTGTGGGCTCGGGCTGCACGGGCGTCGCAGCGGCTGCCTCGTCCTCGGCGATATAAGCCAAGCAGTCCTTCAGCTCATTCTTATAACGATTCTTCCAGCCCTCATGATACTGGGGCTGGCTCGAATACTTGGTCGCCACGTTATTGACCACGCTGTTGGAGAGCGCCGTCACAAACTCGCGGTCGGACATATCATTGGAAAGATTCGCCCAGCGGAAAAAGTCCCTGCAGCCACCGGTGCCGCACATGTTGGTAATGCTCCACACCATGCCCTTGACGCAATCGGCGCGGCCCGAAATATCAATACCCAGGCCGCTCTTGAGCCACGCCTCGGTCACCGCATAGTACGAGTTGTACGCATACGCATCTTGAAGTGCTGAGAACTCAACAGGATCGGTGTTGTACGCACCTTGGAAGGCATCCTGCGCGATATGGCCCAGCTCGGTGAGCTGGCCGTTCTCGTACATGACATTACTCGTGTTGGAAATCTCGCTGCCGCGATCAATCGCATCCTTGAGCATGCTGTATTTTTCGGGGTTGTAGTTGTAGGCCTGCTTCATAAACGGAATGAGCGACCAACGACGGTCGAACTGGTAATAACCCAGCGCGTTATAGCCGTCACCGTACGAAAAGCCCTGGTTGTAGTTGCCATGGCTCTCGTACTTGGTAAAGTACTTCATCTCGGGAGTCACGTTGACAAACGAAACGCCCTGGACCGACCTCAGTACGCCCGAGAAGGACTGCTGGGTGTAGAGACCCTTATCGATATCGGTGGCATCCGAGGCAACGCCCGGCGTGGGCTCCTCGGCAGCAGCGGGTGCCGGCGCGGAAATGGCGCCAAACGAAAGCGCCAGCGTCAGGCCCGCGACAATCGCGGAATGCTTGGGCTGCATAAGATCCTCCCTGCATTGGTATAGTTAAAGTGCAGTTTGCAAAGATAGAAATAAGTATTGCAGCTCGCCCGTTGTTGCACAACAACCCCTCGGTAAACGGCAACAACCCTCCGCGAAATCTTAAGGAATTAAACAAACTGGTCGTCGGGCGCCATCAGAAGCTCGCCGTATCGCTCCATCAGCCCGTCCCTCAACTGACAGAAAGCGGGGATATAGACGTTCAAGATGCGCTGAATCAAGTCTTGAGCGAGCTTGTTGTCGTAGATATGGACGTTCGTATTGCGGTCTCTGAGCATATCTAGCCAGGCCGCCTCATCAATAAAGTCGTAGAATCGGTACGACTCCTTCAAGATGGCACGAGGAGACCCCGACGCGGCAAGCGTGGCGCCTTCATACTCGAGCAGACGCTTAAGGAGCTTCCAGCTCAGTTCAAATTGAAGATTGAACTTATTAATCAATCCACTCTGAACAAAATCATTGTTGAGATCCTGATTGGGCGCATCCTCAAGATTCGCCAAGGCGCTGGCAAAGTTCTCATATTTTTTCATACAGAATCACACCATCCCTGGCAATTTCATCGAGCAATTGCTGCGATAAGGGCTCATCGAGATTGACGACATCTACATCTAAAAGAGTATCAAGACGCTCCTCGATCAAATATGACAACCGGCCGAAATCCCGGCAACCTGCTACTGCGATGTCAATATCGCTCTTAGGCAAGTTGTCACCTCGAGCGCGGGAGCCAAACAGCACAACCTTCTCGGCGTCACACTCCCGAGCAAAAACTTCAATTTGCTTATACACCTTGTCGAGAGATGCCATTTGCAGCCCTACAGCTTAATGTCAAAGTTGATTTCGGGGACGGCGGCCAGGTCGGCCAACGTCACGCCGTCGACGTACTTTTCGATCACGTCGTCCAGGCCGCGCCAGAACTTGACGGTCGAGCAAAGATCGCTGCGAGTGCAGCTGTTGTCGATGCCATCGCACGCCACTGGAGCCGTGCTGCCCTCGACGGCGCGCAGGATGTCGCCGGCACGCACCTCGGCCGGGTCCTTGGCCATCATGTAGCCGCCGCCCTTGCCGCGCACGCTCTTAAGCAGGCCCGCCTTCATAAGCGGACGAACCAGCTGCTCCAGATACTTTTGTGAGATATGCTCGCGGTCGGCAACCTCGCGCAGGGCAATCTTGCCCTCGGCGTCGCCCAGCGCCGCGATATAGATCATCAGCCGGAGGGCATAGCGGCCCTTGGAAGAAATGAGCATACCTACCCTCCCATCGCATCTGGGACAACATAACCAGGTTTGTTTGTCCCAAATCTTAAGTAAATGGGACAAACACAACAGGTTATTTTGTCCCAGAATTTGAAAAGTCGAGTGGATTAGTCGGGTTTTCCCTTGACTAACGCCGAACCCATAGTAACTTTATTCCGAGAAGATTCCTAGGGTTTAGTACACCTATGAGTACACCATATACAGAGAGGGACAGCATGAGCGCAAATCCGCTGCTTTCCATCGAAGGTCTGACCGCCTCCGTGGACGAGAAGACCATCCTCCACAACGTCAACCTCAACGTCGCCGCCGGCGAGACCCACGTGCTGATGGGACCCAACGGCGCCGGCAAGTCCACCCTCGGCCACCTGGTCATGGGCGACCCTGTCTATACCGTCAACGACGGCCGCATCGTCTTTGACGGCCAGGACATCACCGAGCTCACCACCGACAAGCGCTCGCGCGCCGGCCTGTTCCTGAGCTTCCAGGCCCCGGTCGAGATCCCGGGCGTGCCGCTGTCGAGCTTTTTGCGTGCCAGCATCGCCGGCCGCCCCGGCCTGGAGATGAAGGGCAAGGAGTTCCGCCGGCGCGTCAAGGAGCTCGCGGCAGAGCTCAACATGGACACCGCCTACCTCAACCGCGAGCTGGGCGTGGGCTTCTCGGGCGGCGAGAAAAAGAAGGTCGAGATGCTCCAGCTTCTGCTGCTGCAGCCCAAGCTCGCCATTCTCGACGAGACCGACTCGGGCCTAGACGTCGACGCCCTGTCCACCGTCAGCCACGGCATGGACGCCTACCGCAAGAGCTGCGACGGCTCCATGCTCATCATCACGCACAACACGCGCATCCTGGAGCACCTGGATGTCGACCGCGTCCACGTTATGGTCAAGGGCCACATCGTGCGCGAGGACGACGCCTCGCTCATCCCCTGGATCGACAAGAACGGTTTTGAGACCTTCGAGCGCGAGGCCGCCGAGCAGCGCGCCCAGGCCGAGGCCGCCGCTGCCGAGCAGCAGGCGTAAAGGGGCGACGCAATGACCAAGAACCGCACCGAGGTCGCGGACATCGACCGCAGCCTCTACGACTTCACCTATGGCGAGGAGGGATTCGAGCGTCTCGACGCCGGCATCACGCCCGACATCGTGCGCGAGATCAGCGCCAAGAAAGACGAGCCGCAGTGGATGCTCGACCTGCGCTTAAAGTCCCTCGAGATCTTCAACCGTTTTCCCGACCCGACGTGGGGCCCCTCCATCGAGGGCCTGGACATGGACAACATCGTCACCTACGTCAAGCCCAACACCGACCAAAAGCACGACTGGGAGTCGGTGCCCGACGACATCAAGAACACCTTTGAGCGCCTGGGTATCCCCGAGGCCGAGCGCAGCTACCTGGCAGGCGTCGGCGCGCAGTACGACTCCGAACTCGTCTACCACAACATGCAGGACACCGCGTCCAAGATGGGCATCGTCTACTCCGGCATCGAGGAGGCCCTGCACGATCCGCAGTGGGAGCCGCTCATCCACGAGAAGTTTATGACGCTCATCCCGCCCACCGACCACAAGTTTGCGGCCCTGCATGGTGCCGTGTGGTCGGGCGGCTCGTTTGTCTACGTGCCCAAGGGCACCAAGCTCGACTTCCCGCTGCAGAGCTACTTCCGCCTTAACGCCAAGGGCGCCGGCCAGTTTGAGCACACGCTCATCATCGTCGAGGACGATGCCGACCTGCACTTCATTGAGGGTTGCTCCGCGCCCAAGTACAACGTAGCCAACCTCCACGCCGGCGCTGTCGAGCTCTTTGTGGGCAAGCGTGCGCACCTGCGCTACTCGACTATCGAGAACTGGTCCAAGAACATGTACAACCTCAACACCAAGCGTGCGCGCGTGGACGAGGATGGCGACATCGAATGGATCAGCGGCTCCTTCGGCAGCCACGTGGGCTACCTCTACCCCATGAGCGTGCTCAACGGCCGTCGCGCCCGCTCGAGCTTTACCGGCATTACCTTTGCCGGCGCCGGCCAGAACCTCGATACCGGCTGCAAGGTCGTGCTCAACGCGCCCGACACCTCGGCAACCGTCGAGACCAAGGGTATCTCCAAGAGCGGCGGCATCCAGACCTTCCGCAGCTCCATCGTGGCCACGCCTAAGGCCGAAGGTTCCAAAGCAACCGTGAGCTGCCAGTCGCTGATGCTCGACGACCAGAGCCGCTCCGATACCATCCCCGCCATGGACATCCGCGCCAAGAACGTCGACATCGGCCACGAGGCCACCATCGGCCGCATCGGCGACGACAAGGTGTTCTACCTGATGAGCCGCGGCATATCGGAGGAAGAGGCCCGCACCATGATCGTCAACGGCTTTGCCAACCCGGTCTCCAAGGAGCTGCCGCTTGAGTACGCCGTCGAGATGAACAACCTGATCAAGCTCGAGATGGAAGGAGCGATCGGATAATGAAACAGGAAACCAACACCGCTGCTACCACGCTCGAGCAGGTCAACGCTATGCCGGCCGCCACTTGGGGTTGGCTCAAGATGAACCAGACCAAGCTCGAGCTTTCGGACGAACTTGCCGCCGCTCCCGCCGAGGCCGTTGAGGTCGAGGGCCTGGACGAGCAGTTTGCCGGCTCGGCCGACGCCTTCGATACCGCCATGGACGCCATGGCCGAGCGCTTCCCCGAGCGCCGTGCCTCCGCCCCCGGCGACGCCGTCGACCGCGCCCGCATCACGCCCGAGACCGAGCTCGACGTGCCCGCCACCTCCATCTACCAGGCCGGCGCCATCAAGCTCGAGGAGGAGCTCTCCCCTGCCGAGGCCTTCGAGACTGGCATGGGCGAGGCTACCTACACCTACCTGGCCGACCACACCACCAAGCGCGTCGTCATCGATGTGCCCGCATACAAGCACGCCACGGTTACCGTGCGCGTGAGTGGCGTCGACGCTGCCGCGGCCATCGCCGCCATCGATGTCGTCGCCCGTCCGCAGGCAACGCTCGACCTGCGCATAGCCCTGGACTCCCCCGTTGCCGGCCAAGGCGTCGTGGGCTCCGCGCTACGCGTGTGCGCCCACGAGTACGCCACCGTCAACGTGACCTGCACGCAGACGCTCGACGATAGCTGGATCGCGCTCGACGACACCGGCCTGTTCCTGGACGAGGGCGCGCGCGTCAACGTGCAGCACACCGTCCTGGGTGCTGGCGCCAGCGCCACCGGCCTTGCCGGCGACCTGCTGGGCGATACCGCCAAGGTGACGATCGATACCGATTACCTGGGCGCCCGCGAGCAGGTGCGCGACTTTAACTACGAGCTGCGCCACCGCGGCCGCAAGACCGAGTGCGAGATCGACGCCAACGGCGTGCTGACTGGCACGTCCAAGAAGGTCTACCGTGGCACCATCGACCTCGTGCACGGCTGCAAGGGCGCAACCGGCACCGAGCGCGAGACGGTGCTTTTGGCCAACAAGGGCGTCGACAACAAGACCGTTCCCGTCATTCTCTGCGACGAGGACGACGTCGCCGGCAACCACGGCGCCACAATCGGCCACGTCCGCGACGAGCAACTGTTCTATCTCGCCTGCCGTGGCCTTGACCAAAACGCCGCCGAGGACCTGTTCATTCGCGCCAAGCTGGAGGACGCCGCGCTTTCCGCCACCGACGAGCGCACCCGCGCAGCCGTCGTCCGCTTGGGCAACAACCTGATCAACAACTTTGAAGAGGAGCTCGCATGATCGACACCGAGCACGTTAAATGCGATACCTGTACCGCACCGGAGCCTATGGAGCTCGACGCCAGTGACGAGGCCTCGCGCGGCTGGCCTACCGTCGACATCGAGACCAATCCCTACAAGGCACAGTTCCCGCTTTTCCAGCAGCACCCCGAGATCGCCTTCCTCGATAGTGCCGCCACCGCGCAGCGCCCCGCCTGCGTGCTCGACGCCGAGCGTGACTTCTATCAGCGCATGAACGCCAACCCCCTGCGCGGCCTGTACTCACTGTCCGTCGAGGCCACCGACGCCATCGCGAAGGTCCGCCAGCAGATCGCCGACCTCATCGGCGCCTCACAGGCCAACGAGGTCGTCTTCACCCGTAACACGAGCGAGTCGCTCAACCTGGTCGCCAAGAGCTTTGCACCCACGGTGCTCGAGCCCGGTGACGAGGTCGTCATCACCATCATGGAGCACCACTCCAACCTAATCCCGTGGCAGCAGGTCTGCCGCGAAACCGGCGCCAAGCTCGTCTACCTCTACCCCACCAAGACCGGCCAGCTCACCACCGAGGAGGTTCTTGCCAAGGTTGGTCCCAAGACCAAGATTCTGGCCGTGGGTCAGGTTTCTAACGTGCTGGGCGTCGAGAACCCGGTCAAGAACCTCGGCAAGCTCGTCCACAAGTACGGCGGCTATCTGGTCGTCGACGGCGCGCAGTCGCTGCCGCACATGCCGGTCGATGTGGCCGACCTGGGAGCCGACTTCTTTGCCTTTAGCGCACACAAGGCCATGGGCCCCATGGGCATCGGCGTGCTGTGGGGCAAGATGGACCTGCTGAACGCCATGCCGCCCATGCTCACCGGTGGCGAGATGATCGACTCTGTCACCGAGCAGGACGCCGTCTGGGCGCCCGTCCCCGAGAAGTTCGAGGCCGGCACGCAGGACGCCGCCGGCATCTTCGCCACGGGCGCCGCCCTTGATTACCTGGTCAACACGGTGGGTTACGAGAACATCCAGGCCCGCGAGCAGGCACTCGTCCACTATCTGATGGGCGAACTCATGCAGCTCGACTTTGTCCAAATCATCGGTTCCATCTACTGGGACAACCACCACGGCGTTGTGAGCTTTAACGTCAAGGGAATTCACCCGCACGACGTCGCGAGCATCATGGACATGGACGGCGTCTGCATCCGCGCCGGCCACCACTGCGCGCAGCCGCTGCTCACCTGGCTGGGCGTCGAGAACCTTGCCTGCTGCCGCGCCAGCGTGGCCTTCTACAACGACAAGGCCGACATCGACAAGT
>OGPW01000849.1_pt1 | contig 23218 bp, 20 predicted proteins | sample 1553061 | NCBI WGS metagenome assembly OGPW01 (sample SAMEA2580292, study PRJEB22360) | human gut metagenome | biome: human gut; feature: human-associated habitat; material: faeces | place: Denmark | collected 2008/2010
CTGCCGCAGGCGATGAGGTCGTGGTGTCCGATGTGGTGCCCAAATCCACTGCAGACGGGCAGGGAAGCGCTGAAGAGCCAAAAGAGCCGCTCACGCTCTCGGCCGTGCGCGATTCTTTTTTGCAGAAGAATGCTTCTGTCTATGTGCTCGACCTTTCCGACCCCACGCGCTACATCGATGAGACCATCGTGAAGGCGGGCAAGTACCGTTTCGGCATCCTCACGATCGACGCAGCTTCGGACTTGCCCTACTACATCAACAAGCGTATCGAAACCTATCGCGCTGCCGATGTGGATTTCGTCGTGGCGCTCGTCGATGAGCTTTCGCGCGTGAACGATGTCGAAGGCATCGATATCGTCATCTCGACCCAAGAAGAAGGCCTCAATCCAGTCGGTGTTTCTTCGGACGATGTGTTCTTCAACGACGCGGCGCTCAAGGGCGAAGTGGGCGCGTTGCTCATCTCTCCGAGCAAGGTTATTTCCGCTAAGGATATCAGTGAGCTCTAGCACGTGTGCATTTGCTGCATCTTCGTGACGATAAGGGTATCTTTTGTTACTATAACGAATTGTCGTTTATTGCTTTAAACGATGCCGAAAAGACGCGGGTGTGGCGGAATTGGCAGACGCGCCAGATTTAGGTTCTGGTGGGCAACCCCCGTGAAGGTTCAAGTCCTTTCACCCGCACCACCTCGGTTCAAGAAGTATCCGAAAAGGAGTATTGAGTGAATACAACAGTAGAGGCCCTCGAGGACAACAAGGTAAAACTTTCTTTCGAGATCGATGCAAAAGAAGTCAATACGCGCATCAAACAGGCTTACAAGAATTTTGCCAAGCGCTATAACTTCCCCGGTTTCCGCCCTGGCAAGGCGCCTCGTCCCGTTGTCGACAACATGATGGGTGCCGACACGGTCAAAGCTTCGCTCACTGAGGACTTGGTGAACGAACTCTATCCGCTCGCTCTGGATGAACACAATCTGGTTCCGCTCTTCAAGCCTGAGTTCGATATGGATACGGAGATCGTTGAGGACAACAAGCCGTTCTCCTTCTCCACCACCATCGACGTGAAGCCATCCTTCGAGCTTTCTTCTTACGACAACGTATCGATCGAGATCCCTATGCCTGAAGCAACTGAAGCCGAGATCGACGCACAGATCGAAGAGCTGCGCAACTATTACACCGATTTCAAGGATGCGAACGCCAACACCAAGGTCAAGCAGGGAGAATTCGTTGAGCTCACTATCAAAGCAACCGATAAAGATGGTAATGAGCTCTCACAGCTCAATGCTGAGAATCGCCTCTATGAACTGGGCGTGAACCTCTTCCCGGCAGCGTTCGATGCCGAGCTCATCGGCATGAAGAAGGGCGAGGAGAAATCCTTCGACGTCGATTTCTCATCCGATTCCTCTATGCTCGGCCAGACGCTCGGTGAAGACGCTGGCGTCATCCATTTCGATGTGAAGGTCGACACCATCAAGAAGAAGATTCTTCCTGAGCTTTCCGATGAATGGGCTCACAATAACTTCGGTTTCGAAAACCTGGCCGATATGCGCACGCAGATCGCGCAGTCGATCAAAGATCAGAAGGAAATGAACAAGCAGCGTCGCGTTGAGAACGAGTGCTTGGCAGCCATCGCTTCTCGCGTTGAAGGCGAAATGCCCATGGCTATGTGCGAACTTCAGGAAGTGAACCTGCTGCAATCCTTCTATCAGCAGCTTTCTCAGAACGGTTATACCTTCGACCAGTATCTCGACACCATGAAGATCTCGTCCGAGCAGTTCAAGCAGGACATGAAGCAGCAGGCAGAAGATACGGTCCGTCAGGATATGGCACTCGATGCATGGGCTCGTCACAACAAGATCGAAGCAACTGCAGAAGAGGTGTCCGCTGAATTCCAAAAGGCGAACGTAGACGATCCCGTGGCTGTTGAGGCTGAATGGAAGGTAGCGGGTCGTCTGCCGCTCATTGCTGAAGGCGTTGTCCGCACGAAGGCCTTGAACGACATCGTGGCAAAGGCAACGGTCACCGAGGTCGAGCCTAAGGCTGCAAAGCCCAAAGAAGCCAAGAAGACCACGGCGAAAAAATCCACCGCAAAGTCAACGGCTAAGAAAACGACGAAAAAAGAAAAGGATGAAGAGGCAAAATAACCCCTTCTTCTCACAATTCAATACGCATCTATATGAAGCAGAACAGCGAGGCAGGTATGTTGTTACATCCTAATCAATCCGCACTCATCCCTTATGTTATCGAGCAGTCGCCCTGCGGCGAACGCAGCTACGACATCTATTCTCGTTTGCTCAACGAGCGCATCATCTTCTTGGGCGAACAGATCGACGATGCGGTCGCTAACACGGTCGTTGCGCAGCTTCTGCACCTTGAATCGGCTGATCCCGATAAGGACATCTCGCTCTATATCAATTCGCCGGGCGGCGTTATCACTTCGGGTCTCGCGATCTACGACACGATGAACTACATCAAGTGCGATGTTTCCACGATCTGCATGGGTCAGGCTGCTTCCATGGCTGCCGTGCTCTTGGCCTGCGGCGCGCCGGGTAAGCGCTATGCGCTTCCTAACTCGCGCGTCATGATCCACCAGCCTTCTGGTGGCGCGCAAGGTCAGCAGACTGAGATCGAGATCGCTGCGAAGGAGATCCTCTACTGTCGCGATCGCTTGAACCAAATCTTGGCCGACCATACCGGTCAGTCGCTCGAGACCATCCATAAGGATACTGAGCGCGACAACTTCATGAGCGCGCAGGATGCTTGCGCTTATGGCATCGTCGACCAGGTCGTTGCGTCCCGTAACGCTTCCGAGAACTAAGGCGTTTCATGGCTGATAAAACTCCTTCGGGACCGCATGACGGAATCTATTGTGCCTTCTGCGGGAAGGTTCCCGAGCAGGTAAACGCCATGATCTCCGGACCGAATGGCATCTTCATCTGCGATGAGTGCATTTCGGTATCGGTCGATGCCATGCTCACCGATCTTTCCATGCGCGGGCTTGAATCAGAAGCGCTCAATCAAGTGCTCGGCAACCAGCTTGTGACGAGCATCGAGGAACGCTCTTCGAAGCACCCCGACATGCTCACCGATCTGCCCACGCCCAAAGAGCTCTACGAACAGCTTTCCGAACACGTGGTCGGTCAGGAAGAAGCCAAGAAGGCGCTTTCGGTAGCCGTATATAACCACTACAAGCGCATCAGCATGGGTGAAGAAGTCACGGAAAGCGATGTCGAGCTTGCGAAGAGCAACATCATGTTGCTCGGTCCAACCGGTTCGGGCAAGACGCTGCTCGCGCAAACGCTCGCGCGCACGCTCAAGGTGCCTTTCGCTATCGCCGATGCTACCACGCTCACCGAAGCGGGCTATGTGGGTGAGGACGTTGAGAATATCCTGCTCAAGCTCATCACGGCAGCAGATTTCGATGTCCTGAGCGCCGAGATCGGCATCATCTACATCGACGAGATCGACAAGATCGCACGCAAGGCGGAAAACGTTTCGATCACGCGCGACGTTTCTGGTGAAGGCGTGCAACAGGCATTGCTGAAGATCGTGGAAGGCTGCGAGGCAAGCGTTCCGCCACAAGGTGGTCGCAAGCATCCGCAGCAGGAGCTCATTCCTATCAACACCACGAACATCCTGTTCATCTTCGGTGGTGCGTTCGTCGGCTTGCCTGAGATCATCGCACAGCGCATCGGCAAGACCAACATCGGTTTCGGATCGGACATGCCCAAGTCCAAGCAGGAAGCAGACGCAGCCTTGCTCGCTCAGGTGCTGCCCGAAGACCTGCACAAGTATGGTATGATCCCGGAATTCATCGGTCGTATCCCGGTCATCACTTCGCTTTCGCAGCTGAACAAGGAAGATCTCGTGCGTATCCTTACCGAGCCTAAGAATGCGCTTGTGAAGCAGTACACGCTCATGTTCAGCTACGAGAATTCCGAGCTCGTTTTCGAACCCGAGGCGCTCGAAGCCATCGCCGAGCAAGCCATCGAGCATAAGACGGGCGCGCGCGGGTTGCGTACCATCTGCGAAGATGTGCTCATGGACGCGATGTACGAGCTCCCCGATTATCACAAGCCCACCCGCGTGGTGGTGCGTCGTAGCGACATCGAGGGCACCACGAAGCCCGAGATCGAACTGCTCACGAAGAAGAGAACCGCAAAGAAATAATCACCTGCGAAAACGTGCGCGCCGCGTGCGCGTTTTCGTTCTCGCAGCTGATGGAATACAACTTAAGAACGACGATCAGTCCGCATAAGACCGCAAGGATCATTCATGGCAACGGAACAAAAGCAAGACAAACAGCCCTACAGCGAATGGGAAAAGCCGCTCTTCGACGCGTGGAGCGAGCACGGATTCTTCGAGCGTACGCCAGGATTTGGCAAGAATGGCGCGCAATCGTACACGGTGGTCATCCCGCCGCCGAATGTAACGGGCGTTTTGCATATGGGCCATGCCCTGAACGACACCATCCAGGACGCGTGCGTTCGTCGTGCACGCATGCAGGGGTATCAGACGCGTTGGATCGTCGGTGTCGATCATGCGGGCATCGCTACCCAGACGAAGGTCGATAAGCATCTGGCCGAACAGGGCATCGACCGTCACGAGATCGGCCGCGAAGCATTCATCGAAGCCTGCCAGGAGTGGCGCGATGAATACGGCGGCATCATCATCAATCAGATCAAGGCGATGGGCTGTTCGTGTGATTACGAACACGAGCAGTTCACCATGTCTCCTTCGCTCTCACGCGCGGTGCGCAAGGTGTTCTGCGATTGGTACCACGATGATCTTATCTTCCGTGGCAAGCGCATCGTGAACTGGTGCCCCCATTGCACCACGGCTATCGCCGATGACGAGGCGGAATACGAGGAAGAGGCCAGTCACCTGTGGCATCTGCGCTATCCGCTCACGGAGCCTGTTGATGGCATGGAGTACCTGGTCGTGGCTAGACCATGCTCGGCGATACGGGCATCGCGGTCAGTCCGCAAGATGAGCGCTATAAGAACCTGGTGGGCAAGACGGTCATGCTTCCCATCGTTGACCGCGAGATACCTATCGTTGCCGATTTCGTGGTGGATAAGGAATTCGGCACTGGCTGCGTGAAGGTAACGCCTGCTCACGACCCGAATGACTATGCCATAGGCCAGCGCAACGATCTCGAGCAGATCAACATCTTCGATGAGCACGCGGTCGTGGTCGATGGCTTCGGCAAATTCTCCGGCATGACGCGCGATGAAGCGCGCGAAGCGGTGGTGGCTGAATTCGAAGAGCTTGGCTTGCTCGACAAGATCGAAGATCATACCCATTCGGTCATGCATTGCTATCGTTGTCACACTACGCTCGAGCCATGGCTTTCCGAGCAGTGGTTCGTTGCGGTCGATCGCTTGAAGGAGCCGGCCAGGAAGGTCGTCGAAGAGGGCAACGTGCAATTCTATCCTGCGCGCTGGGCGCAGGTCTATCTCGATTGGCTCGATAATCTGAAGGACTGGTGCATTTCGCGCCAGCTGTGGTGGGGCCATCGTATCCCCATGTATTACTGCGACGCCTGCGGGTGGGAAGACGCGTGTGTCGACGAGGTCGAGGTGTGCCCGGTTTGCGGTGCGCCCGTTCGCCAGGATGAAGATGTGCTCGATACCTGGTTCTCTTCACAGCTCTGGCCCTTCGCTACGCAAGGGTGGGGCATCGATGGCATGGATGCGCCTGACCTGCAGAAATACTATCCTACGCAGCTGCTCTCTACCGCACGTGACATCATGGGCCTTTGGGTCGCCCGCATGATCATGGCGTCCGAATACTGCTGCGATGAGATTCCTTTCGAAGATGTGATCATCCATCCCACGGTCATGGGCGCCGATGGTAAGCCCATGTCGAAGAGCCGCGGGAATGGCGTCGACCCCATGGTGCTCATGGAGACCTATGGTGCCGATGGCATGCGCTTCGGTTTGCTCACGCAGGTCACGGGTTCGCAAGCCATGAAATTCAACGAAGACAGCATCATCGCGAGCCGCAATTTCGCTAACAAGATTCGCAACGCTGCGCGCTTCGTCATGATGAACTTGGAAGGCTTCACGCCAGGTGAACCGCAGCCGGCAACGCTTGCCGATAGGTGGATGTTCTCACGTTTGGCAGCGCTCGTTGCCAAGCTCGATGAAGCGTATGAAACCTACGATTTCGGTGCGATCACCCGCGAGCTCTACGCGTTCTTCTGGAATGAATTCTGCGATTGGTACATCGAGCTTTCCAAAGCGCGCCTTCAAGCAGGTGGCGAAGATGCGCTCGTGTGCCAGCGCAATCTCATCTTCGTGCTAGATAAGGCCTTGCGCCTGCTCCATCCCATCATGCCGTTCGTCACCGAACAGATCTATCAGGAGCTTCCGGGCGAGAAGGAAACCGAGTATCTCATGATGGCTTCCTGGCCTGATGCGCAAACGCTCGCAAGCTATATCAACCCTGAAGCAGAGCGGGCGATCGAGATGGTCATGAGTGCGGTCTCGGGTGTTCGTTCCACGCGTTCGCGCTATGGACTTTCTCCTAAGGTGCAGCTCGAGGTGGTTGTTTCAGCTGAGAACGAAGAGGCACGTGCGCTCTTCGCCGACCAGCAAGCGCTCATCGAGGCCCTTGCGCTCATCACGGTGAAAGAGCTGGGCATCGGTTGCGAGAAACCCCAGGAGTCTGCGGTCACGATCGCAGGGGAGACAGAAGTGTATGTGCTCCTTGCAGGGCTGGTCGATTTCGAGGTGGAGCGCAAGCGTCTCGAAAAGGAGATCGCAACGCTCGAGAAGGATCAAGCGAAGTTCCAAAAGAAGCTCTCCAATCCGGGCTTTTTGGCCAAGGCAGCCCAAGAGATCATCGATAAGGATTCTGCGAAGCTTGCCGACATCACCGACCGACTTGAGAAACTTCGCGTACAATTAGCGGAGATGTAGCTTTCGTATATCGCACAAGGGAGTTGTTTTCACGTGAGCTCAACTATTCAAACGGTTGTTACGATCGCTGGTGTGGTCGTTGGTATTCTCTACATTCTTTCCATTATCTATGTGATCAAGGACGCACGAAATCGTGGAACGAACTGGCCGGTTTGGGCGGTCATCTCGCTTATTCCGCTCATCGGTTTTATCGCTTATTGTGTTGCTCGTCCGCCGCTCACGATCGAGGATCGCGATGAGCAAGATCTTGATGTGGCGCTCAAGCGCAGGCAGCTCATGCAGTATGGCACGTGCGCTCACTGCGGCTATCCAGTCGAGAATGATTACGTGCTCTGCCCTAATTGCCACCAGCGCTTGAAGAACCTTTGCCCCACGTGCCACCACGCGCTCAATCCCGAATGGTCGATCTGCCCGTATTGCACGACTACCATCCACAGCAGTGCCCCGCGCGACCCACAGGGCACTGGCGCAGTTCGCACGCGTGAGCGTCGCACGTCTGCTGACACAACAGGTCAGCGTCCGCGCGTCAAGTAGCGCCTCATACCTTCCAACCTCGTTGTTCAATTCAAGTTGGTGCAGATGCTTGGTATGCATCCGGCACCTGAAAGGATGTTGATATGGAAATCACGCTTCCCGATGGTTCGAAAAGAACGCTCGACGAAGGAGCGACCGTCTACGACTTGGCTGCCAGCATCGGTGCTGGTCTCGCGCGTGATGCGGTCGCGGGCAAGGTGGACGGCATGCTCGTCGATCTTTCGACGGAGCTTACCGATGGCGCAACGGTCGAGATCGTTACGACCAAATCGCCTGAAGCGCTCGAGATCATGCGCCATTCTGCGGCGCACATCATGGCTGAAGCAGTTCAGGCGCTCTATCCCGATGTGCTCATCGCCTTCGGTCCTGCCACAGAAGACGGCTTCTTCTACGATTTCGAGCTGCCGCATTCCATCTCCGAGAACGATTTCGAAGCGATCGAAGCGAAGATGGCAGAGATCATTGCTGCGAACGAGCCGTTCGTGCGTGAAGTGGTCAGCCGAGAGCAGGCGAAGAAGATCTTTGCGGATCAGCGTTTCAAGGTCGAACATATCGACGACTTAGCTCCCGATGCGGAGATCAGCGTGTATCGTCACGGCAACTTCGTTGACCTGTGCGCAGGTCCGCACATTGCCAACACGTCTCAGATCGGCGCGTTCAAACTCATGAAGATCGCAGGAGCTTACTGGAAGGGCGATTCTGAGCGCGAGATGCTTCAGCGTCTGTACGGCACGGCATTCTTCAAGAAGAAGGAGCTTGCCACGCATTTGCATAATCTCGCAGAAGCGGAGAAGCGCGATCATCGCAAAGTGGGCAAGGAACTGGGCTACTTCATGCTCGATGAAGATGCAGGTGTGGGCTTGCCGCTCTATCCGCCCAAAGGTGCACGCGTCATTCGCTTGCTCCAGGAATGGCTGCGTCGCGACCTCTATGAACGTGGCTACGAAGAGGTCATCACGCCGCATGTGTACAAGTCTGATGTTTGGAAGACTTCGGGCCATTACGATTTCTATGGCGAGAACATGTACTTCTTCAACATCAACGAAGGTAGCGAAGAGAACCCGCGCCTTTCCGAATACGGTGTGAAGCCGATGAACTGCCCGGGTCATGTGCTCATCTATCGCAACGAGATCCGTTCCTATCGCGATCTGCCGCTGCGCCTCTTCGAGTTCGGTACGGTATACCGCCATGAGCTTTCGGGCGCGGTGCACGGGCTGTTGCGTGCGCGCGGCTTCACCCAGGACGATGCCCATGTCTTCTGCACGAAGGACCAGGTGGTTTCTGAGGTCGTTGCTATCCTCGATCTAGTGGATCACATCATGTCCACGTTCGGTTTCGAATACATGGCCGAGATCTCGACGCGTCCTGAAAAGAGCATCGGTTCCGATGAGATGTGGGAACATGCTACCAATTCACTCATGGAGGCCTGCAAGCAGCACAACCTCGATTACGAGATCAACGAAGGTGACGGTGCGTTCTATGGCCCCAAGATCGACATCAAGGTGAAGGACGCCATTGGGCGCACCTGGCAGTGCTCCACGGTGCAGATCGACTTCAACATGCCCATGCGCTTCGGGCTGACCTACCGCACCGAGGACAACACCGAGGAGACCCCCTGGATGCTGCACCGCGCCATCTTCGGCTCCATCGAGCGCTTCCTCGGCATCCTCATCGAGCACTACGCCGGCGCCCTGCCGCTGTGGCTGGGCCCCGTGCACGTGGGCCCCCACCTAGATGGCAGGCGGCGGCCGAGTTTGCCGGCGAGCTGAAGAGCGTCGGCGGCCGCGTGGAGGTCATGGATCAGAACGAGCCCATGAAAGTGAAGATCGCGAAGGCCCAGAGCCAGAAGATCCCCTACATGATCGTCATGGGCGACAAGGAGGTCGAGGAGAAGCTCGTCAGCGTGCGCGAGCGCTCGGAGGGTGATTTGGGTCAGTGGGATCGCCAGAAGTTCATCGACGTGATCAGGGACGCTGCCATCTAGACCTATAGCCAGAAACTATAGGTAACACCGCGTCAAACGGAAGGCTTCGAGGGTACACTGCCCTCGGAGCCTTTTGCGTTCCGAGGGAACGAATGCGGGATCGAGGGGGCCGGATGCCGAAGGGGGCGGAAGGCCGGTGACGAGAGGAGAGGAGCATGAGAAGGACGTTTTCCACCTATGGCGCCAAGATGCGCCAGGCCAATCGGGAGGCGGTGGCGACCGTCGTCGCGCTGGCGGTCATCGTGGCCGTGTGGCTTGTGGGCGGTATCGGGCTTGCCGGCTGTGGCATTGAAGTGTTCTCGACGCCCATCTGGATCATCGGAGGCACAATCGGCCCGTGGGTCGCAGCCGTTGTCTGCGCCGTGGTGCTCGCGCGCTGCGTCTTCGCGGATTTCAGCCTCGACGATGACGCCGAGGCCGTCTCCGATGCGGCCTCTGCCGGCGCAACAGGTGCCGAAGGGGAGGAGGCCCGCCGTGGCTAGCCTCGCATCGCTCATCCCGCTCGTCCTGTTCTTGCTCGTGGCCCTGGCGGCGAGCATCGTCGTGCGTCGCCGCGCCGATGCGGCCGGGGGCGGCTTCGTCAACAGCTACTTCATCGGCAACCGCGCCCTCGGCGGCTTCGTGCTGGCCATGACCACCATCGCCACCTACGGCTCGGTGAGCTCCTTTGTGGGCGGGCCCGGCCAGGCATGGCAGATCGGCTTCGGCTGGGTGTACATGGCCGTGATGCAGGTGACGGCGCTCGTTCTGCTCTACGGTATCTTTGGGAAGAAGATGGCGCTCATCTCCCGCAAGCTGGACGCGGTCACGGTAGTGGACGTCGTCCGCGCCCGCTACGGTTCCAATGCGCTCGCGAACGTGTCGGCGCTCGTCATCGTGCTGTTCTTCGCCGCCACCATGGTGGCCCAGTTCGTCGGAGGCGCGAAGCTCTTCGAGGCGGTGACCGGGTACTCCTACCTGGTGGGTCTGGCGCTGTTCGGGGTGGCGGTCGTCCTGTTCACCACCATCGGCGGCTTTCGCGGCGTGGCCGTGACCGATGCCCTCTGCGGCATCATGATGCTCGTGGGAATCGTGGTGCTCGCCGGGGGCATTCTGTCCGCCGGGAGCGGCTACGAGGCCATCATGACCTCCATTAAGGAGACCTCGCCTCAGATGCTTGAGCCCTTCGCCGGGGGCGCCATGCCGCCGTCTCTGTACTTCACCCAGTGGCTGCTCGTGGGCGTGTTCACCTTCGTGCTGCCCCAATCGGGGGGGCGCACCCTGGGCTACAAGGACGTGAAGTCGCTGCACCGCGCCATGATCTGGGGCACGGTTATCATCGGCGCCATGATGATCGGCGTCACGTCGCTCGGCGTGCTCTCCGCCGGCGTTCTCATGGAGGATCTCGGCGCCTACGGGGGCAGCGTGGACAACATCATTCCGACGGTCATCACGGCATCGCTGCCGCCGGTGCTGGCGGGCATCGCCATCATAGGTCCAGTGGCCGCGTCCATCTCCACGGTGTCGTCGCTGCTCATCTCGTCGTCCTCGGCCATCATCAAGGACGTTTACCTGCACTGGTGCGATGACCGCGGACGCGCGCCCTCCCAGCGCTCCGTCGCCCTTTCCAGCCAGGCGGTGACGCTGGCGGTGGGCCTGCTCGTGTTCGTGCTCTCCATCGTGCCGCCGGACGTCATTTGGAAGATCAACATGTTCGCCTTCGGCGGCCTGGAGACGGCGTTTCTGTTCGTGCTCGTCTGCGGGTTGTTCTGGAAGCGGGCCAACGCCACGGGCGCTCTGCTCTCGCTCGCTGGCGGCACATTGGCCTATTGCGCCGCCATGGCCGCGGGCTTCAAAGTGGCCGATCTGCACCAGATCGTCATCGGCGTGACGGTGGCCGGCGTCCTCATGGTGGTGGGCACGCTCGCTGGCAAGCAGAAAGAAGCCGCCCGTATGGACGTCTTCTTCCCGACAGATTAAGTTCCTTTACAGCGCCGAGGGCGCCTCCTCGATGGCCTCCTTGGCCTCCAGAAACTCGGAGGCGGATTGGGCGCAGTTGGCGCCGTCGGCCACGGCAGTGACCACCTGGCGCAGCTCCTTGGTGCGCACGTCGCCGGCGGCGAACACGCCAGGCATCGTGGTTCTGCCCATGGCGTCGGCGACGATATAGCCTCCGCCATCGGTTTCCAGGTCGCCCTCCAAAAAAGCGGTGTAGGGCCTCATGCCGATGGCGATGAACACGGCCGAGGCGGCAAGCACTCGCTCGTCGTCAGTCTTCACGTTGCGCAGCTTGAGTCCCGTCACGCGCCCGCTCTCGCCCGTGATGAACTCCTCGGCAACGCTGTCCCAGCAGAACTCGACGTTGCCGAGCTCGCGTAGGCGTTCATGGTAGATGGCCGTGGCTCGCAGCTTGTCGCGCCGGTGCACCAGGTACACCTTGCGGCAGATGCGGGACAGGTAGATGACGTCCGACCACCACCACGTCCTTGTCGCGATAGAAGTTGCCGTCGCAGGTGGCGCAATAGGATACGCCGCGGCCGCGCAGCTCATCCTCGTGGGGCAGCCCGAGCTGGCTGGCCACCGCGCCCGTGGCCACGATGACCGTGCGGGCGAAGTAGGTGTTAAAGGGTGTGACGAGCTTGTTGGGCTCGGCGGAGAAGTCCACGGAGGTGACGTCTTCCATGATGGCCTTCGCCCCGAAGGAGAGGGCCTGATCGTACATGTCCATGGATAGCTCGAAGCCGCTGGTGGATCGGGTGTAGCCGGGGTAGTTCTCCAAGTGCTCGGTTTGGGTGCACTGGCCGCCGGGGGAGAGGCGCTCGAATAGCGCGGTGGAGAGTCCGGCGCGGGCCGCGTACAGCGCCGCCGTGAGACCGGCTGGGCCCGCGCCGATGATGGCGAGGTCGTACACCTCCTGGCCCTCATCGGGCCCCACCGGCGCGCCCATGCGGTTGTCGGTAACTTGGTCAGTCATAGTCGTGAGTCTCCCTCGGGCGGGACCACGCGGTATTCTGATTCGCTCAGACAGTCCTCGCTCTGCGAAACAGGACATTTAGTCCTGTTTCGTTCGCTGCGGAACTCGCTCGGTCAGAACACCCCGTGTTCCCGCTAAACATTGCCACGGTTGAAGCTAGAGCATCGCCAAGATGTTCTGCTTGGGCTGGGCGCCGAGGCGCTCATTTTTGATCTGGCCGTTCTCGAAGACGATGAGGGTCGGCACGCTGGAGACCTGGTACTTGAAGGCCAAGTCCGGACTCTGATCGATGTCCACCTTGTAGACGGCCACCTGCCCCGCCTTCTCGGTCGCGATCTCGTCGATGACCGGCGCCACCATACGGCACGGGCCGCACCAGGTGGCGAAGAAGTCGACGAGCACCGGGGTCTTCGCCTCGAGCACCTTCGTCCGGAACTCGTCAGCCGTTTTGATTACCTCAGCCATGATATCCTCCTAAATGGATGTTCGTATAGCGCGGAATGGTCCGAACTCGCCTTGGCGCGCATCGGCTGGGATCCGCTTCCGCCTGGTATTCTAGCCAAAGGCGCTGCCGACGCGACGCCGCGTCAAGGGGCTGACACGAAACCGTGGCACAGACGGCAGATAATCTGCGGCTGAATCGCTCACGTCTTCAACAGTCTGTCATCGCCGCTCCCTGCATGCTGCCCACATTCGTTAAAATGCCTATAGTGGACTCGAAAACCGCGCGCGTTCGCGCAGGGGAGAGAAAGGAAGCGTCATGGCGATCGATTTGGTCTCGCTGGCCCTCATATCGCTGGTGTCCGTCGCGTGCCCCATCATCGCCGGGCTCATTCCGGGCAAGCCGATTCCCGAGACGGTGCTCCTTCTTCTGGCCGGGGCGCTGCTCGGCCCTCACGGGCTCGGCGCCATTCAGTCTACTGACGCCATCAACCTGCTGTCCGATTTGGGTCTCGCCTTTTTGTTCCTTCTCGCCGGCTACGAGATATCGCCGAAGAACCTCACCGGTACGGAGGGGAAGCGTGGAGCTGCTACCTGGGCGGTCACCTTCGCCATCGCGTTCGTCGTCGTGGCCATTTGGCCGACGCTGTCGGCCTTCGAGCTGGACGGGCTCGCCGTGGTTATCGCGCTCACCACCACGGCCATGGGCACGCTTCTGCCCATTCTGCAGGAGCGCGGCATCCTGGGCACGCGGGTGGGGAACGAGATCATCGCCTACGGCACCTGGGGCGAGCTGCTTCCCATCATCGCCATGGCGCTTCTGCTCTCGACCCGGGCCACCTGGCAGACGGTGGTCATCCTCCTCGCGTTCCTCGCCATCGCCGTGACGGCCGCCGCCGTGCCGAAGATCGCTGAGCGCATCGGCGGCTACGTGCACCGGTTCATCGTTGCCAATGCCAACACCAACACGCAGATGGTCATCCGTTCGGTGAATCTGCTGCTCATCGGCCTGACGGCTGTTTCTGCCGTCTTCGATTTGGATATCGTGCTCGGTGCCTTCGCCGCCGGCTTCATCCTGCGCTATCTCATTCCTGAGGGCGACCAGACCATGGAGATGAAGCACAACGCCATCGCCTACGGTTTCCTCGTGCCGCTGTTCTTCGTGGCGTCCGGGGCGAAGGTGGACGTGCGGGCCATCGGAGCCGAGCCGGAGCTTTTGGGGCTGTTCATCCTCCTTCTGCTGTTCGTGCGCGCGCTGCCCATCTTCGTGGGCCTCTCCACGGGACGCGAGTCGCGCACCATGGACGTGCGCGAGCGGCTCACCATCGCCTTCTACTGCACGACGGCGCTTCCCATCATCGTGGCCGTCACCAGTGTGGCTGTCTCCGCCGAGGCCATGAGCCAGCAGACCGCCTCCGTGCTCGTGGCCGCCGGCGGCGTCACGGTGTTCCTCATGCCGCTGCTCGCCTCCGTCATGGCCCATTCGGTCAATGCCGATCTGGGCGAGGCGCTGCATGAGATCCGCGAGCAGCCCCGGGCCGTGGCCCATATTCTGACCGAGCACCGCCGTCGCGAGCGCGAGCTGCACCGCCAGCTGAAGGCGCGCCTGGCCGCAGCGGGCGCGCGCCATGCCGACACCTTTGACCTCACCGAGCGCTGCCCCGGGGGCGTCTGCAACGTTCCAGATTCCGAAGACGACGGCCATTGATCGTCTTTGATTTACCTTGGTTTCGAGGACTTTTGCGGCGACTGATCTTTGACATAGTCCGTCGAGGCCCGGACTATGTCAATCAACTCCTGCTTCTTATGAATGCCCATCTTCGCATAGAGCCGCTTGCAATGAGTTTGCACAGTGCCGGTGGATATGACCAAGCTTTCGGCGATAGCAGGGACGGTGTTCCCTCTGGCGAGCAGTTCTAGTACCTCGGCTTCACGCGCCGTGAGACGAAAGCGAGCTGCTGTATTGGCGCATTGTTTCGCAAGCCTGTCCCAATAGGGATTGCGGAGGGCGTCCCGAGGATTGGTTGAAACGACCAGGCGCGAATCGGAATCGGGGACATGGCTAAGGGCGATAAACTCTGCATTCGTGAATGCTGTCGTCTTCGAATCGAGATCGCCCCGTACTAAATAGAAAACGAGTGACGTGACGAACATGGCCGATAGGGCGATGACGAACCCATGCGGTTGTCCGAAGAAGGCATAGGTCGTCAGTATCGAGCTGAAGCCATAACCGAGAAGCTGCATAACGTTGACAATGCCGAAATAGAATCCAAACATAAACAAAGGACTTATTCCATCTCTCTTGCACGTTTGGCAACACTGCACCATCCCTATGGATACCAAAAGAGAAAAGATTCCATACGCGATGCCGTAAGTGATCTGAGGGAGCGCTGTGGCGAATAGCGGAATGGCGGCAAGTAGGCAGAGTAGGAACGGAAAGAGCGAGCGGAATACCTGTATGACATTGAAAGAGAAGGAGCGGCGCTGCCATAGCGCCATGATGGCCAAGGACGCTACAAGCATTCCGAGCAGTGGTGCATAAGTAAATATTCCATTTAAGGTGCTATTGCTACTTGTAAACGCCGATCTTAAAACCGTGTACAGGAAGGCAAGTGAGCCGATGCATAAAGCGCTTTTCCAAGACAAGACCATGACATTGAGATAGGTGCGCCGATGGTCGAGCGGGCGCTCGGCGTACATCGGCGCGCTCCAGTCCATCGAACGGTAGCAACGGGTCAAAGTGACGGCCGCAACAAGCAATATCACCGCACGCAGCCCCATCGTTTGGCTGCTGCTTGATATAAGGCCTAGCAAAGCAAAGAGCAGAACGGGAAGTCCGCGACCGACCAGTATGTCAGCGATGCACTGGTCGTCGTCCTCGCTGGCAAAGTATTGTTCCCACAATAGGTAGAGCAGGGGCGCGCCAATGTTGTTCGCTATCGTGCCCGCAACGTTTGCGGCAATGGGGATTTCGAATCCGCATTGCCGGAAGAGAGCGGTGGCCATGTTCGCATATATGAGACCGAGCGCCCCGAAGACAACTGGGCCCTTTGCGGATGCAGGAGCGAAGAAGCCTATGAACATACATAGGATCCATGTCAGGCAGTAGGTCAAGGGGTTTATAAGCTCCATGAGCAAATGGGGCAAACCGCTTTCAGCATTCGGAACAAAAGGAAGCCATTCGGCCATAGAGTTGGCAGCAATGATGAGTGCGAAGCTAAGAGAAGCTTCGGTGATGTATTTGATGCGTTTCAACGGGATCCTCCTCTGAAACTATCCTAGCACGAAAGGGATCGACAAGAGACTGCGCAAAGTGTCTGAAAGACGTTCGAAGGGCAATATCCCATGTTTCATGAGACGCGATTTACCTCGAGGTATCCAATTTCATGACCGGCTGCCCTCCTGTCTCGATTTAGCATGACCAACCAGTTCGGCGCTGTCGGATATGGATGATCGTCTGAGCGGGTATCGAGAGATGCTGTTTAAGTTTTAAATCCCCCCTCCCTTCTTCCCTCGCCGCTTCCGAGCACGCTATACGTCGACGGCTCCGAACCTTGAGCAACTCGAATGCTCATTTGCAGCGCGGAACATCCAAAGGAGAGAGGAGATCACTTGCTTGGACACGCTTTGGCGAAAAATCAACATACGAACAGGAGGAGGATCAATGTCGTCAAAAAGTAGTACCAGCGTCAGCCGTCGCAGCTTCTTGCGTAGCGGAGCCACGGCGGCCGCATTGGCCGCGGCAGGTGCGGCCTTCGGCTGCGCGCCAAGTGGTTCAGGAAGCTTATCTGCAACGGGGGAGAAGGCCGATGCCACCGATCTGAATCAACACGTTGTTGATTCAGACGGGGCGATTCTAGAAGGGCGAGGACGCTGGCAGGGCGCTCCGTGCCCCAAGGGATGCTCGCTTACGTGCTCTCCGTGCCAATATGTCGTTGACAACGTCCCCATGCGAGGGAAGGTTGTCGATTATTTCGAAGAGGATAGCTACAATCTCCAGCTGAGAAGCTGCCACGCTTACAAAGTCGCTCGAGAGTGGATATACAGCCCCAGCCGCATCAAGTATCCCATGAAGCGCAAGGGATGGCAGCCTGGTGGCGGAGAGAATTCGAACGGCCAGATGCGTGGCAAAGACGAATGGGAGCGCATCAGTTGGGATGAGGCGCTCGACCTCTGCGCCGCGGAGATTAAGCGTATATATGGAACCTATGGCCCCACATGCACCATCAGCTTTATCAGCATGGGCGGCTCGATCCAGAATGTTCTGAACCTCATGGGTGGTTACGTGGAGATCAACGACACTATTTCCTGCGGAACATGGCAGGCGGATACGAGTTGGTGGGGCCTGCCCTTCTACGGAAACTACATGGGCGACGACCCCCAGGATTGGGTATATGCCGACTATTTCGTTCTCGCGTCCTCGGATCCCGTGTTTACCGCGAACGCTTCCGGCGCTTATCTGACGGCTGCGAAAGAAGCGGGAGCGAAATTCGTCTATGTGGGGCCTTGCTACAACCAGGGTGCTACTCAACTTGAAGCGCGGTGGATCCCGGTTCGTCCTGGAACTGATACAGCGTTTTGGAACGGCGTCGCCTACGAGATGGTGAAGCTGGACGAGAGCACGGGCGATGTCATCGATTGGGAGTTCCTTGCCAAGTACACCAAGGGCTTCACGATGGACAACATGCCCGACGACGCCAAACTCCAGGAATGTTACCAAGGATATCTGCTGGGAGAGTACGACGACACGCCCAAAACAGCGGCGTGGGCCAGCCTCATTTGCGGTGCACCTGAGCAGGACATCAAGGACATGGCCGCGATCATGAGCAAGCAGAACAACGTAATTTTGGCGACGGGCACAGCTGCGGCGCGCTGCACCGGTGTGGAGAACTATCCCCAGATGATCTATACCATCGGGCTCATGGGCGGCCATATGGGCAAGCAGGGCAATGCCGTGTTCTACAACTTGACGGCGATGAACTACGTCACTAAAGCCTACACTGGGGCACGCGGTCGCGCGGCGTCTTCGATTCAGAACCCCCTGAAGTTCGAGGCCGAGCCAGGAGTCAATCTCGCGGGCATCCCCTCGGTTGGGCGCAACTTGATCGCCGCGCCGCTGCATTGGCGCAATATGCTTGAGGGGAAGTACACCTCTTACGGCGCCCATTCCCAGCAGGAATCGCCGAACCCCTATAACAGTGGCGTCGAGCACGACATCAACGTCAAATTTATCTGGAACGGATGCCGCAACTTCCTCTCGATGAGCATCGATTTGTTCAACGCGGTGAAAGTGTACAGGAACTGTGAGTTCGTTCTCACCAACGCCATCTATGCGTCCACGGTCGCGCGATTCAGCGATATCGTGCTGCCGGTTCCTTCCAAATGGGAGGGCAGCTTCGACCATGCGGAGTATGCGTGGCCGAGTGGCACCGTCAATCGTTACTATGGCGTCGACTTCGTATCTGCCAACTATCCCGTGTGCGAGCCCATGTGGGAGTGCCACTCGGACGATTGGATATCCAGGGAGATAGGTGCGCGCCTGGGTTTCGATCCCGACGAGATTGTTGCAACGGATGCCATCCAGAGCTATTTCAATTGCATGGCCGGTGGTGTCGCGACAGACGAGGACGGGACCGAGCACACGCTGCTGACGATTACTCAAGACACCATCGATCGCCACGGCGTCGAACTAGAGCCCCAAGAGGGTGAGGTCGATTTCGAGGAATTCGTCGAGCACGGCGGTTACCAATATCCTCGCTCGAAGGACGATGCCTACGCGAAGCGCTATTGCTATCAGGACTTTATCGACGACCCCGCCGCGAATCCTCTTCCCTCGGCAAGTGGCTTGTGGGAGATTTACAGTCAGCTGAAAGCGGACAATTTCAATACGCCCGACTTCGTCGATCCTGAAACACCGATGAAGCCCTACCCCAACTACTACGAGCCTACGATAGGGTACGAAAAAACGTTCAGCGATTGGGACAAGCAGATCAAGGGCGATTATCCCTACCAGTTCTTCACTTTCCATCCGGCCCGTGGCAGCCACTCCGACAACTGGAGCCTTATCGGCAAGGAGCTGTATCCCCACAGCCTTTACATCAATCCAGTCGATGCTCAGAAGGAGGGGTTGGAGGAAGGCGATACGGCTCGTATCTGGAATCCTGATGGCGGATGCATTTTGCGACGCGTCACGTTGATGGAGGGGGTCATGCCCGGTTGCCTGGGCTTGGCGGAGAGCGCTGGCAATCTCGATCTCGACGAGTCGGATCCGGAGCATTGGATCGACCGCGGCGGTTCTGCCAATGTCCTTACCCCTGCCGTTCGTAGCAATTACATGCCCGGATTGTCCGGCTACAACAACGGTATCGTCAATATTGAGAAGTACGAGGGAGAGCCCGTGCCGCCCGATTGCGAGCGCGATATCTTCCAGATTGAGGAACAGTAAGGAAAGGAGGGCTGGAAATGAGTCTGGGATTCTACTTTGATATGACGCGTTGCTCCGGATGCGCCGCGTGCCGCACGGCGTGTCAAGATCGTTTCGATCTCTTTGAGGTCGGGTTCGCTCCTCGCAGGGTGCATCGCTATCAAACGGGCACTTTTCCTTCGGTGGCCGGGTACGTCACAAGCGTTTCTTGCAACCATTGCGAGAATCCGGCATGTGTCGAAAATTGTCCGACGGGAGCTATGTTCAAGAACAAGGACGGCCTCGTGCTGCACGACGATGATGTGTGCATCAGCTGTCAAACGTGCTTGAACGCGTGCCCCTATGGCGCACCTCAGTACATCGAGGCAGAAAACCTCGTTGTGAAGTGCGATACCTGCAACGCTCTGCGGGAAGGCGGATACTTGCCGGTGTGCGTGGACGCATGTCCCTATCGCGCATTGGAGTTCGGCGACTTGGATGAACTGCGTTCAGCCCATGGCGACGATTTAGTTCAGGAGGTGCCGGCGCTCCCCAGCGCTGACGTGACGGGGCCTAATCTGCTGATTAAGTCGCGTGAAGCTGCTCTCGAGAGCGGTTATCGCGAGGTGACCTACTAATAGTCGCGGACGCGGGGCGTCTTTATGCCCCGCGTCTCTCTGTCGAGAACGAGTTGTTTGATGTTCGGTATGAGTGAGGCAGGAGGTGCCATGACGGAAGAAATGGACTCTTGCAGAAAGATACTATCCGCAAGGGCGTATCTCTATCTGCTGTTCCACAAGCTTTACGGCGGTGAACCGACTGAAGAGCTGATGGAAGTGCTCGGCGGCTCTGATACTTCGGAGGCCTTGGGCATCTTCTCCCAAGAGGACGAGACGATCGAAAAATGCCAGGGCTTTCTTGAGAGACTGTGTCGCGATCTGGCAGATGATGAGAGGCGGCAACGCTTTATCGGGCTATGCGGTGACGAGTATGTCGCACTCTTCTACGGGTTTCCAAAGGCGCTTGTGGTTCCGTCTGAGTCTTTCTATCGCGCCGGCGATCACTCCCTGCTTTCGGAAGTGACATTAGCCGTTCGGGACTTTTACCGTCGGTTCAATGTTCTTCCTGCGCGCTATCCGCGAACGCCGGATGACCATATTGCGCTAGAAATGGCCTTCATGTCGTGTCTTGCCCGAGATGCCATGGAGGCATTCGATAAGCGAGATTGGCGCGAGCTCGTGACTCTTCTGCAGGCGCAAGCAAAGTTCGCCGACGATCATTTGCTTGCATGGATCCCCTCATTTGCGGCAGAAGTGCACAAAATGAGCGATCCTTGCCTTTACCCGCAACTGATCAAGACTACTGAAGCATTTGTCTCGATGGATCGTCAGTGCTTGAACAACATCGCGCTCTGGCTTGTCGAGGAAGTGGCTCCGACGGATAGAGATACGCCCTTGGATGACGCGGATGGCAGCGCAGCGGTCTCATCCCATGAAGATGGGACAGGGGCATTGGACCGCTTGGAATCTTTGCGCTTGCCGCATCTGGAGGACAACGAGCTTGTGCCAACCACTGCGTAAATAGCTGCAAGCGTCATCTTACAGAAAGGGACGGAATGGCTTCCGTCCCTTTCTTTGGTTCGGAGATGTTGCGTCCCAAATATTCTTATCTGCTAAAATGGGGCTCAAGCGAAAGGAGGAAGCATCGATGGAAACGGGTTTGCTCACAACAGATCAAATTCGCTCGTGGGTCATACCTTTGCTTGAGAAGTACGGCATGCGCTCGGCGAGCTTGTTCGGGTCCTATGCTCGCGACGAGGCAGATGTGTCCTCTGACATTGACATCTTGCTTGTGGGGAACCCAGGTTTCAAGCCCCTCAATGTGTTTGGGGTGGCAGAGGATCTTCATCAGCTTTCGGGCAAAAAGGTTGATGTGTTCGGGCTTTCCGAACTCGACGCCGGGCCATTCCGCGATGCTGTCTTGAGGGACGCGGTGCCATTGTAGGGTCTGCTTTCCGCCATGGTCTTTCACCGAAGGGCGCGTTTGTTGGTGCCCCTTCTGCTACAATGCAAAGTTGCGCCTTGAGGGCGCTTACTAACCCACACCGTTTCACGCAAAGGAAGCACCCATGCAGGAAACTGATATGAAAGAGAAGCTCCAGAAGATCATCGAGGCCTATGACGAGCTGCAGGCCAAGATGGGCGATCCGGCAGTGCTCGCCGATCAGAAGGAGTACAACCGCCTGGCCAAGGAGTACGCCTCCCAAGGTCCGCTCGCCAAGAAGGCGGCCGAGTACGTCGCCGCCATGGACGACTTGGAGGCGGCTAAGGAGATGCTCTCCGACGCCGACATGAAGGAGTTCGCCCAGGAGGAGATCGCCTCCATCGAGGCCAAGCTGCCCCAGCTGGAGGAGGACATCAAGTTCATGCTCATCCCGGCCGACCCGGCGGACGAGAAGGACACCATCGTCGAGATCCGCGCCGGCGTGGGCGGCGACGAGGCCGGCATCTTCGCGGGCGACCTGTTCAAGATGTACGAGCGCTTCATCTCCTCGAAGATGCATAAGCCCAACAACTTCACGTCGGGTCAGATCTACGAGAGCGTTCTGAAGAAGGAGCGCCGCGGCGAATACCTCGGCAAGACCGTGCAGGTGATTCCGCATATCACCAATGAAATTCAGGAATTTATTGCCCGCGGTGCGGCTTCTGCCCACGGCGGCAAGCCCGACGTCTGCGTCGTGGAAATCGGCGGCACGGTGGGCGACATTGAGTCGCTGCCGTTTGTGGAAGCCGTCCGCCAGATGTCCTTCCGCGTGGGCCGCAACAACACCTGCTTCATTCATCTGACGCTGTGCCCCTGGATCAAGTCCGCCGGCGAACTCAAGACCAAACCTACGCAGCACTCTGTGCAGAAGCTGCGCGAAGAAGGCGTCTATCCCGACGTGCTGCTCTGCCGCGCCGAATGCATGATTCCCGAGAATGAACGCGCCAAGATCTCGCTCTTCTCGAATGTTCCGATGGAGAACGTGATCAGCGTGGCCGATGCTTCGACCATCTACGAAGTGCCGCTCATGCTCCATGCTCAGCATCTCGACGAAATCGTCTGCAAGAAGCTCGGTCTCGAAACCAAGCCGGCTGACCTCTCCGCCTGGGCCGACATCGTGCATAAGCTCAAGAACCCGATCCATAACGTCACAATCGGCATGGTCGGCAAGTATGTCGATTACGCCGACAGCTACAAGTCTTTGAACGAAGCGCTCACGCACGCCGGCATCCATACGAGCACCAAAGTTTCCATCCGCTTCATTGACTCGACCAAGATCGAAGAAAACGGGACGGACTGCCTCAAGGGGCTCGACGGCATTCTCGTGCCGGGGGGCTTCGGCAAGCGCGGTACGGAAGGCATGATTCAGGCGATTGAATACGCTCGCGTCAATAAGATTCCGTTCCTCGGCATCTGCCTCGGCATGCAGTGTGCGGTGATCGAATTTGCCCGTCACGTCTGCGGTCTCGGCGGCGCCAATTCGACAGAGCTCGATCCCGGCACGCCTCACCCCGTGGTGGCGCTCCTTACCGAATGGAAGGATCATTCGGGTGCGGTTCAGCGCCGCGACGAAAGTTCAGATCTGGGCGGTACGATGCGTCTGGGCCGCCAGGAAGTGCCGGTTGCGCCCAATACGCTTGCGCACAAGATTTACGGCGATGTTGTGGCCGAACGCCATCGTCACCGTTATGAAGTCAACAACTCCTACGTCCCGCAGTTCGAAGAAAAAGGTATGGTCATCAGCGCCAAGACCCCGCTCGAACACTTGCCCGAGATGATGGAGCTCCACAATCATCCGTTCTTCTTCGCGGTACAGTTCCATCCGGAATTTACCTCGAATCCGCGCTTCGGCCACCCGCTTTTCAAGGCTTACATTGAAGCTGCCGTAAAGCATCGCGAAGCTGCGGAAGAAGCTGAAAAGGCTGAGGCCTAAAA
>OGPW01000863.1_pt1 | contig 22970 bp, 19 predicted proteins | sample 1553061 | NCBI WGS metagenome assembly OGPW01 (sample SAMEA2580292, study PRJEB22360) | human gut metagenome | biome: human gut; feature: human-associated habitat; material: faeces | place: Denmark | collected 2008/2010
TAGCCGATATCATCGTCGGGTCGGGTTGGCCCTACGGAGCGGAGTTCCTCACGCGCGACCAGCAGTTGCAGATGCTCACCATCGAGACGATCGACCTCAAGGGCGGAGAAAAATTCACGATCGCCCGGGATGAAATCCTGCGGCGGGTCAATCCCAAAATACATTCGGTATACGGCGACTCTCAAAAAGAGCTGCTCTACCTGCGGCTGATGCCCAAAAAGATCGACGCTTTCACCGAAGGAATCCGTTACGATTCGCTGACCGGACGCCACTCCATCACGATCGACGTCCCGCCGGGCGACCATGTGCTTTATTGTTTCGTCAAACTGACCGGCTATATGAGTGTAATCCTCGGTGCTCCGGGCGCCAAAGGCCCCGTATTGAACCACTTCGACCGCGTAGCCGTCGAACAGTTCCTGAACCGGATGTCCGACCGGATGAACACGAAGCTGGGCAGGATGGGCGGCAGCAACCTGCGGGCCGCCTTCACCGACAGCTTCGAACTCGAAGGGGCCAACTGGGACAAAAACATGCTCGCCGAATTCAAGCGCCGGCGGGGCTACTCGCTCGAACCTTACCTGCCCTACCTGATTTTCAAGGTAGGTGAAATGGGCAATCCGGTCAAGGAAAAGTACGGCTCTGAATTTTCGCCCGAAGTACAGGAGGAGGTGATTAACCGGGTCCGCAACGACTTCGACCTGACCCAACGCGAATTGTTCCACGAAGCATTTACCATCCCCTATAACAAATGGTGCCACCGCAACGGCATGCTCTCCCGTGTACAGGCTTACGGCCGCGGGTTGCACACGCTCGAATCGAGCATGTACATCGACATCCCGGAATGCGAAACCTGGTTCGGGCACCACCACGGCACCAGTTTTCCCGACAATTCGATGGCGGGCCGCGGTTACACGATGGTCAACAAGTTCGTATCGTCGGCCGCCCACCTCGCAGGCAATCCGAACGTGAGCTGCGAGGAGATCACCAATACCGGATGGGTTTTCAACGCGACGCTCGAAAAACTGAAACTGACGGGCGATCTGAGCAACCTGTCGGGTGTAAACCACTCGATCTTCCACGGCTTCAATTACTCGCCCAAGGAGGCGCCGTTCCCCGGCTGGCTGCGCTACGGCACCTATTTCAGCGAGCGCAACCCGTGGTGGCCGTACCTGCGCCACTGGATGGACTACAAGGCGCGCCTCTCGGCCGTGCTGCAGAACAGCGAACAGCAGGCCGACGTGGCGATCCTGCCGCCGGTCGAAGATATGTGGTCGAAGTTCGGTTCGCAACGCGATCCGTTCCCGCAGCTCACCTACCCCACGTACGCCAATACGATGTGGGAAGCGGTGCACCAGAACGGACACGGCTGCGACTACATCAGCGAAAAAATCCTTACCGAAGGCCGGTCGCGTAACGGCGAACTGCGCTACGGCCCGCGCGCCTACAAGACGATCCTGTTGATGGATGTTGAGAGTATCCGGCCCGAAGCGGCCGAAGCGCTGGAAAAGTTTGTCGCTGCCGGCGGCAAGGCGATCTGTATCGGAACGGAACCGCACCAAAGCGTCGGCCTGCAAAATGCGGCAGCGAACGACCGCCGCGTACAGGCCACCGTCGCCCGGATCAAGGCGCGTTATCCGCAACGGTTCACCACCGTCGCGGCCCCCGACAGCACGGCATCCGTGCTCGACTGGTACCGGAACCTGCAACGGCAGCAACGAATCACCCCCTATGTTGGAATCGACCGCCCGTCGCAACTGTTCAGCCAGAACTATTACAAACACGGCAACCGGGATATCTTTTTCCTGGTCAATTACGATGCCCGGAACGAACGGACGCTGCGACTGGATTTTGCGCTCCCGGAACTGCAAAACAAAACCGCCTGGCTCTGGGATCCGGAGACTGGAACCCGCAGCCGGATCGCCGGATGGAACGGCAAGGAGCTGACGATGCGCTTCGGTCCCGAGGAATCCAAACTGCTGGTGTTCGAAGAGGTACGGATCGATGATCCGAATGCGGAAACCATAGATGTTTCGGCCCCGGGCCCGTGCAGCGGTACACCGGTAAAGACGCTCGACGGACTCTGGAATGTCACGATGACGCATGCCGTAACCGGGGAGAAGAGTACGCTCACGCTCGACAGCCTGGTCGATTTCAATACGCTGCCGATGCCCGGACTGCGCCACTTCGCCGGAGTGATCGATTACACGATCGCGGTAAACATCGACGATCCGCAACAAATGACACGACTCGATGCCGGAAATACGTACAACGGCGTTACGGAACTGCTTATAAACGGACAGTCGGCCGGCATCAAATGGTACGGCGAACGGATATTCGACATCGGCGGCAAACTGCTTCCGGGTAAAAACACCGTTACCGTACGTGTCACGACTGTACTCGGCAACTACTGCAAATCGTTGAAGGACAATGCTACGGCACAACAATGGACCCAACGGCAACCTTACCTGCCGCTCGGACTCGGCGGCCCGATACGGTTGTTCTGACCGTTATGTGCGGATACGAACAGATAAAGAATGATGCAAAATCCCGGACCTCATATCGAGGGTCCGGGATTTTTTAATTTTTCCATATTTCCCTGCAAATATTTTGCAGTTTAAAAATATTCGTTACATTTGCGGTGCATTAATAAGCTTATTAAACACACCTATTAATCCAAAAATGGGGGACAAATATGGAACAGACACGGGAACAATCGATGGAAAGCATCATCCTCGAAACGGCCGAAAGGCTCTTTCTCGACAAAGGATTCGCACTCACCTCGACCACCGAAATCGCACGTGAAGCCGGCTGTAACCAGGCTCTCGTGCACTATTACTTCCGCACCAAAGAGCAATTGTTCATCCGTATTTTCGAGGAAAAGATCAAAATTTTCGCCGGTGCTTTCTTCAGCATCGACGAAAAACCGGGAACTTTCCTCGAAAAACTCACACGCAAGATTGAAGCGCATTTCGATATCATTGCCCAAAACCCGAAGATTCCGTTCCTGATCATCAACGAAATCACTACGAATCCGCAGCGGATCAAAGCCCTGCACAAAAGCATCGGCGAATATCCGGCAAGCATCATCCGTAAAGTAAACGAAGAACTGGAGGAAGCGATCGCCCAAGGCGAAGTACGGCCGATCACCGTCCTGGACTTGATTCTTACAGTACTGTCGCTGAACGTGCTGCCGCAACTGCTGCGCCCCATTCTCGAAGAGGTGATGCCACTGCCTCCCGAAGAGGTACAAAAACTGATCGCCCGGCGCAAGGAAGAGAACGTAAAACTAATAATCAACAGCCTCAGACCTTAGTGTGTACAAAAAAAACCGACCTTTCGCACCTGAAATATGACACCGCTGAAACCAAATGCCATGAAAAGCATGCAAATCATCCGAAATGCCGTACTGCTACTCTCGCTGATTACGCTGGGGCCGCTTTCTTCGACAGCAGTCACGCCCGGCATCGTATCCTCGCCCGGGGAAAAGGCATCTGTCGTGGAGAATCCGGCCATGACGACAGCCCCCACCGCAATCGCGGCCCATCCGGTCGAAACGCCTTCCAGCCTTACGCTCGAAGAGTGCTATGCAAAGGCCGGGACGAATTATCCGCTGGTAAGCCGATACGGGCTGATCCAGCAATCCGAACAGTACAGCCTGAGCAATGCGAACAAGGGATACCTGCCGCAGTTTTCCCTCTCGGCCAAAACTACTTACCAGACCGACGTAACCAAGATTCCGGTGTCGATTCCCGGCGTCGATATCCCAACGCTGAACAAAGACCAGTACCAGGCGCTCGTCGAACTGGATCAGGTGATCTGGGACGGCGGCACGATCCGTTCGCAAAAGCGCAACATCAACGCTTCGACGGAGGTAGACCGCCAGCAGCAGCAAGTCGATATGTATGCGATCCGCGAACGGATCAACTCGCTGTTCTTCGGCACATTGTTACTGGAAGAACAGTTGAAACTGAACACGCTCTATGACGAGGAGCTAGCCCGCAATTACCAGAAGGTCCAAAGTTTTATCGCCAACGGCGTAGCGAATGCAGCCGATCTCGATGCCGTAAAAGTCGAACAACTCTCGAACCGCCAGCGACGCGCCGAACTGGAAGCGACCTGCAAGGCCTATCGGCAAATGTTAGGGGCTTTCACCGGAACGGATCTGGCCCGCACCGAGCTGATTCAACCGATAGCAGCGGACGAACAGCCGCTTCCAGAAATCCGGCGCCCCGAACTGCATTTGTTCAACGCGCAGAACAGCCTGCTCGACGCACAGGCCAAAGCCGTCACCGCGAAAAATATGCCCCGCCTGAGCGCATTTATCCAGGGTGCTTACGGCAATCCGGGGCTCAATATGCTGCAAAGCGGCTTCAAAGCCTACGCGGTCGGGGGCATCCGGCTATCGTGGAATTTCGGGAATTTCTATACCAAACGGAACGACCTGCGCCAAATCGACGTAAACCGGGACAACATCGCCGTACAGCGTGAAACCTTCCTGTTCAACACGCGCCAGCAGATCAGCTCCGGGAACGGCGAGATCGAAAAATACCGCCGCACGCTGGCCGACGACGGCGAAATCATCACCCTGCGCGACAACATCAAGCGCGCTTCGGAGGCGAAAGTGGCGGAAGGGACGATGAGCGTCACGGATTACATGGACGACGTGACGGCAGCCGAAACGGCACGCCAGAACCAAGCTTTGCACCGCATGCAGTTGCTGATGAGCCTTTACAACCTGAAAAACCTGACCAACAACTGAAACCCCGCGACAAATCAAACAACACGCCGGCCGCCAACAGCGGCAACCGGCAACAAGCGACCGGAATAATAATAAAATACCGATAAAAAGATGAAAACAACCGCACTCATTGCGCTGGCACTGCTGGCGGCAGCCTGTTCGAACCGCAACGGGGATTACGACGCATCGGGGACGTTCGAAGCGACCGAAGTGATCGTTTCGGCCGAGGGCAACGGCCGGATCGAACGGTTCGACGTCGAAGAGGGCCAGCGCCTCACCGCAGGCGAGGTGGTAGGATCGATCGACAGCATTCAGCTTTACCTCAAGAAACTGCAGCTCGAAAAGAGCATCGGTGCGACGCAGAGCCGCCGTCAGGACATTGCCAAGCAGATCGCCGCAACCCTCGAACAGATCGACAAGCAGAAACTCGAACAGCGCCGCGTGCAGAACCTGATCCGGTCGAATGCGGCGAACACCAAGCAGCTCGACGACATCAACTCGCAACTCGCAGTACTCGAAAAGCAGCTTGCCGCGCAGCGTTCGACGCTCGAGAACAACAACCGGGGCGTGAGCGAGGAGAGCTCGGGGCTTGAAATACAGATTGCGCAAGTCGAAGACCAGCTCGGCAAATGCCGGATCAAGAGCCCGATATCGGGGACCGTACTGACGAAATACGCCGAACGGGGCGAAGTGACTGCACAGGGCAAACCGCTGTTCAAGATCGCCGATACGGACAGCATGAAGCTGCGGGCCTACATCAGTTCGGGCCAACTCACCGAACTGAAGCTGGGCGACCCGGTACGCGTGTTCGCGGATGCGGGGGACAAGGGGAGCCGCCAATACGAAGGAAGGGTAATCTGGATCGCCGACAAGGCCGAATTCACGCCCAAAACAATCCAGACGCGCGACGAACGCGCCAACCTGGTCTATGCTGTGAAAATCGCCGTCCCGAACGACGGCCTGCTCAAGATCGGCATGTACGCAGATGTAAAATTCGGGAAATAATGGCTGCAGTCGAAGTACACGACATTGTCAAAAGCTACCGGAAAGGCGCCGTGCAGGCGCTGCACGGCGTCAGCTTCGAGGCCGGGCACGGTGAGATCTTCGGGATCATCGGCCCCGACGGAGCAGGCAAAACGTCGCTCTTCCGGATCCTCACGACGCTGATCCTGCCCGACAGCGGCACGGCCAGCGTGGACGGACTCGACATCGTGCGCGACTACAAAGCGATCCGCAACTGCGTGGGCTATATGCCGGGACGCTTCTCCCTCTACCAGGACATGACAGTCGAAGAGAACCTCACTTTTTTTGCCACGGTGTTCGGCACGACGATCCGGGAAAACTACCACCTCATCAAGGACATATACAGCCAGATCGAGCCGTTCAAAGACCGCAAGGCCGGAGCCCTTTCCGGCGGGATGAAACAGAAACTGGCCTTGAGCTGCGCACTGATCCACAAACCTTCGGTACTGTTCCTCGACGAGCCGACCACAGGGGTCGATCCCGTCTCGCGCAAGGAGTTGTGGGAGATGCTGCGGCAACTCAAACAGCAGGGAATCACGATCCTCGTCTCGACGCCTTACATGGACGAAGCGTCGCTTTGCGACCGGATCGCACTAATCCTCGACGGTCGGTTCATCGGCATCGATACGCCGCAGCACATTGCCGACAACTTCGGCGAACCGCTTTGGGCCGTCGGCAGCGACAATATGTCGAAACTTTTACGCGACCTGCGCGCAAACCCGCACGTCACTTCAGCCTTTACCTTCGGCGCCCGCCACCATGTCACCACCGATGGGAAACCGACCGAACAGGAACTGCGCGATTATCTTTCCGGACTGGGCCACCACGATGTCGAAATCGAGACGATCCGGGCCGGAATCGAGGATTGTTACATGAAACTCGCGCGCGAACACCGGTAAGGCATATTCCCAGGAAAACCAGATATACCTTCCCGGGCAAGGGACACCCGCTACATTTCAGGGACGCACGATCCTCCTGGAAAACACGATCCGCAACCCGCGAACAGATACAACGCAATATGGACACGACAAAAGACAATTTCCGGCCGTGCTCGCGATTCGCATCCGGCCACGAAGCCGTCATCCGGACTGAGAAACTGACCAAACGTTTCGGCAGTTTTACGGCAGTCGACGGCATCAGCTTCAGTGTGGCCCCGGGTGAAATCTTCGGATTTCTCGGCGCTAACGGAGCCGGCAAGACCACCGCGATGCGGATGCTTTGCGGCCTGAGCAAACCTACCTCGGGCAAAGGACTCGTGGCCGGCTACGACATCGCGCGCGAAAGCGAACAGGTCAAGCGCAACATCGGCTATATGAGCCAGAAATTCTCGCTTTACGAAGACCTGAAGGTGTGGGAGAATATCCGTCTGTTCGGCGGTATTTACGGCATGAAAACGGACGAAATCGCCGCCAAAACCGACTCGCTGCTCCATACGCTCGGCTTCGAACAGGAACGTGACGCACTGGTACGCTCCCTGCCGTTGGGATGGAAACAGAAATTGGCCTTTTCGGTGGCGATTTTCCACGAGCCGAAGATCGTTTTCCTCGACGAGCCGACCGGAGGAGTCGACCCCTCCACACGACGGCAGTTTTGGGAACTGATCTACGACGCTGCCGACCGCGGGATCACGGTCTTCGTCACCACACACTATATGGACGAAGCGGAATACTGCAACCGGGTCTCGATCATGGTGGACGGCCGCATCCAGGCGCTGGACACGCCCGCCGAACTGAAAAAACAGTTCCATACGGAAGATATGGAAGGCGTGTTCCATTACCTCGCCCGCACCGCCAAACGCGGGGAATAAAACACTCCGGACCGGCACGACAGGCAGGCTGCCGGAAGCCGGACAACCTGCGGGACGGCCCGCAACACAACCAACAGGCATGAAACAGTTTTTTGCATTCGTAAAAAAAGAATTTTACCACATTCTGCGCGACCGGCGGACGATGCTGATCGTACTGGGTATCCCCATCGTCGAAATCATCCTGTTCGGCTTCGCGATCTCGACCGAGGTGAAAAACGTACGCGTGACCATCCTCGACCCTTCGAAAGACGTCGCCACGCAACGTATCGTTTCGCACTTCGGCGCCAACCGCTACTTCACCGTCGTCGGCAACGCAACGACCGCAGAAGATATCGAAAAGGGATTCCAGAGCAATTCGATCGACCTGGGGATCGTTTTCCCGGAACGGTTCAATGAAACGCTGCTGCATACCGGTAAAGCGGATGTGCAGGTAATCGCCGACGGCACCGACCCCAATACGGCTACCACCGCGACGAACTATGCAACGAGCGTGATCACGGCCGCCTCGCAGGAACTGCTTGCGGAACAAACAGGCGGCGGAGCCGTCTCACCGGTAATCGTCCCGACCGTGAAACTGCTCTATAACCCGCAAATGGAAGGATCGTACAACTTCGTCCCGGGCGTGATGGGACTGATCCTGATTCTGATCTGCGCGATGATGACAGCCATTTCAATCGTACGCGAAAAGGAGCGCGGTACAATGGAAGTGCTGCTGGTCTCGCCGATGAAACCGATCTGGATCATCCTCGCGAAAACCGTCCCCTACTTCACCCTTTCGTGCGTAAACCTCATCACGATCCTGTTACTGTCGGTCTTCGTGCTGCATGTCCCGGTCGCCGGAAGCCTCTTCTGGCTCACGGCGCTGTCGATGCTGTTTATCTTCGTCGCGCTGTCGCTTGGTATGCTGATTTCGACGCTCGCCAAGACACAAATGGCGGCGATGCTTATTTCGGGCATGGGACTGATGATGCCGGTGATGCTCCTTTCAGGCATGATGTTTCCGGTCGAAAACATGCCCGGCATTCTGCGTCTCTTGTCGAACTTCGTCCCGGCCAAATGGTACATCATGGCCGTGCGGAAAATCATGATCGAGGGCGTTTCGCCGCTCTTCGCACTGCAAGAGTTCATCGTTCTGGGCATAATGGCCGTGGTTTTGGTAACCATAAGCCTCAAATTGTTTAAATACCGATTGGAGTAGCCATGCTGAAATTTTTATTGGAAAAAGAGTTCAAACAGCTCCTGCGCGGCGGGATGTTACCGGGCATCCTGATCATGATGCCGCTGATGATGATGGGGCTCTTCCCTTGGGCGGCCAATATGGAGATGCGCAACATCAACGTGACGGTCGTGGACAACGATCACAGCAGCTATTCGTCGCGGCTGACCGGGAAAGTGGATGCCTCGCGCTACCTGCACCTCGAATCCGCCGCTGAGAGTTACGGGGCGGCAATGCACCGGATCGAACGCGGTTCGGCCGACCTGATTCTCGAAATTCCCGAACATTTCGAACGCGATATCACGCGGGACGGCATGGCGCCCGTCATGATTTCGGCCAACGCCGTAAACGGAATGAAAGGAAGCCTCGGCAGCATTTACGCATCGTCGGTAGCCATGGATTTCGCAACGGAAATCGCGGAAGAGAACCGCGCATACGCCACTGCGACCGATATTCCCGTCGTCGAGGTAATTCCGCAAAACAAGTTCAACCCGCACATGGACTACAAAGTATTCATGGTCCCGGCGCTGATGGTGATGCTCCTGACGATGCTATGCGGTTTCATGCCCGCGCTGAATATCGTCGCAGAGAAAGAGGCGGGGACCATCGAACAGATCAACGTCACGCCGGTAGGCAAATTTACCTTCATCCTCGCGAAACTAATCCCCTACTGGTCGATCGGATTCTTCGTCCTGACACTCTGCTTCGGCCTCGCCCGACTTTTCTACGGACTGGCACCGGCCGGAAGCATCGTCACTATTTACGCGGCTGCCGGGCTTTTCGTACTGACCATCTCGGGCTTCGGCCTCATGATTTCGAACCATTCCGACACGATGCAGCAGGCGACCTTCGTGATGATGTTTTTCATGGTGATCCTGATTCTGCTCAGCGGCCTGTTCACTCCAATCAGCAGTATGCCGCAGTGGGCGCAGGACATTACGATCCTCAACCCCCTGAAATACCTGATGCAGGTGATGCGGCTGGTCTACCTCAAAGGGAGTCCCTTCTCGCAACTTACAGTACAGTTCGCAGCGCTGGCCATCTTCGCCGTTGTCCTGAACCTGTGGGCGGTACTGAGCTACCGGAAAAATTCATAAATACCATATTCCTAGTCTGTTTCAATATCGCAATATCGCTTTAATTCTGTTTGCATGTATTTGCAAACAATACTACACACGCTCAGAAAATACTATCTATTTCTGCCTTACTTTTATATTGGGTGTTCTTTTGTGAAAGCGCATAATTAGTAACCAAGTTGTGCGAACACACCACAACCTAAACGACAGCGGGTATAAACAAATTCCTTTGATATCAATATCAAATTTTCTCTTTTCAACATCAGAAACTCACTGAAAAGGCAATCCCTATCTAAGACCATTTCTTTCCAACAATAGAAATAATAGCAATCATATTTCAACAATCCTGTTCAGTTTAAGAACAAGATAGTTCCAAATACAATGAAAAGACATACTTTTATTTCCGAGAATGAAATCCTAAAAAGGATCATACGCCCCCACAACAATGTCTGTAATCGACGATATACCCCCGGGTCATGTGGTTTCTAGCAATCTGGCAGACCTGCCTATAAATAGCCATCCTTCCTATACAGAATATGGAATGAACGGAATATGCACCGCCGGTAGTGCGCTGTTCAATGTCCATTCTTATAAATGCCGTGTCACCGCAGGTTGCATGGTTCTTATCCTACCTTACCAACTGGCATCGGTCTGCGAGATATCGGACGATTTCTCCATGAAATTTTTCACTGTATCAGGCACATGTTATCTTGAAATAATGAGTAGTCTGAGAAAGCTGACTCCCGATTTTTTCTTTTGGATGCGGCACCATTATATTTATAAAGCATCTGAACGCGACCGTCATCGGTTCATTGATTTTTGCGAGCAGTTGGAATACCGTTCGTCCACGCTGGTCGGCAGCCTGCACAAATACCGTCAAAAAACCATACGGCAATTCTTACAGCTTTTTTACTGGGATCTTTTCCTTTATTTCAAATGCACCCTTGACAGCGGAAATTCCGTCACATATACGCGGAAAGAAGAATTGGCGCTACGGTTCTTTTACCTGATCGTTAAGCATCATACCGAAAACCGGGAGGTAGCTTTTTATGCCAACAAACTCTGCATATCTCCCAAATACCTAACTATGCTCACCCGCGATGTTGTCAACCGATCGGCCAAAGAGTGGATTGTAGAGGTCACGATAATGGAGATCAAAGCACTACTCCAAGATCCCTCACTCGATATTAAGGAAGTTCTCAATCGGCTAAAATTCCCCAGCCAATCGCTGTTAAGTCGCTTCTTTCGTAAGTACACAGGTATTTCGCCTACGATGTACCGGGAACAGATACAGGCCTTCGACGATCTCGAAATTGACTAACAGAAAGCAAGATAAAGTACCTCAATGATTATCCAGGGCAACCTCCAACCGGAAAATCGAGGAGACATATCAAGACTCGTTCATTTTCCCTTCCCAGGGATCTCCAATACGAACCGGACTTGATTACTTTGCATTCAATCAACAATCAGGCCCTCTTAATTGAGAACCTATATTTATCCGCACCCAAAACAAAGAAGTACAGAACATGATACAAACACGGATCGCTTTATTGCTGTTGATTGTATGTAGCATTTCCCACCCAGGAGTAATCGCTCAAACTACAGTTCAAAATACAGGCAACTACATATTAGTAGTGAATTCCATCAACTTCAACGAAACGAAGAACAGGGAAATATTCAATCTTATATCGGAAGAATTCACTTCAGCAAAAATGCAAGTGGAAAGTGAAGTATTGGAGATACCCGTTATACGTAACATGGAAGGAATAGAAATCATCCGCAAATACTTGCGCACAAAATATTCCGTATGGAAGAAGCCCCGTATTATTCTTTTTGTCGGGGATCCCAGTTGGTTGCTCTGCAAACCTCTTTTAGACGGTATTTGGAAAGACGTGCCAGCTATTATCAGCATGGCTCGCGACAGCATGCTTTCCGACATTTCAGATATGATAAATCAAAGCGACACCAGCATCGCAGAGAAACTGCGCCCGACCAAGGAAATCATCAAAGGCTATAATACGGTCTCCCTGCAACAACCCGTTTATATCAAAGAAACACTCGATGTCATGTACAAACTGATACCGGATATGAAACGGCTCCTTTTTATTTCAGACCAGCGTTATATCAGTGCTTATACACGCATTTGTCTACGTGATGTCGTAAAAAAATCTTTCCCGCAACTGGAATTGACTGAACTGACCAGCCCTGCCCTTTCCACGGAAGACCTTTTAGATTCTCTTTCTCAACAGAAGAACAATACCGGAATTATTTACTCTTCATGGTTCGTACCGGTACACCGAGCATTGGATACCTATTTAGACGACAACATAAAATCTTTGGTTCAAGCTTTCTCCCAATCTCCGATATTTATCCTGACCGATATCGATCCGAACGGACAAAATTTTGCAGGAGGTCATTATTTACATACAAAGGAGATGGCTCATTCATGCATATCATTAATATATAGGATTCTGCGCGGTGAACAACCCCGCGATATGCCAATCATCCAAGGAGGGATTCCCTACGCCCAATTGAATTATGCCCAGTTATACAGCAAAGGTATTCCCGATAGCCAACATCCTTCTAACGCCGTTTATGTACAGGTACCTCTCACCTTCTGGAACAAATACAAATGGTCGATTATCATAACAGTGCTGTCGTTAGCAATCATTATTACATTATTAATCACCCTGGTATATTCTTACAAACTAAGGAACCGTACGCGCGAACAACGCATAAAGATGTATCAGGGATATCGCAGATTGATAAACAACATGCCTATCTTATACGGTCGGTTCCATTTTCTGAAAGGAGCGTCCGGAGAATACGAAGATTACGAATTTCTACGAGTCAATCACGCTTTTGAAGAACTATTCAATATCCCCTGCAAAGAAATAGAAGGGAAGCGCTACTCCGAAATCATCGAACATTACCCCCTCCTTCAACAACTCCATTGGTCATATCTGACATCGCCTAAAACTCAGCTCATTTCCATACCTGAAAATACAATCTTTTATCTGGACAAGACTATATGCAAAGTGCCTAACCAAAATGATGTATTCGATATTTTCGGTCAGGACAATACCCTGGTTCATGAATCACTCAATAAAGCGAAAGATTACAAAATCTTTTTGGAAGGACTTTTCGATAATCTGCCTTTCTCCGTCGTAGTACGGGATGCAATGGATAATCTCCAGCCTCTCTATTGGAACCAAAAGACGGAGGAGTTATTCGGCCTGACAAGCAACAGCGTGATTAATGATCCTTGTTTACTAGAGAAAAACCAAATAGTAAAAGCAATAAGCGACATGGATCGGGAAGTAGTGAGCTCAGGGAAAGGTATATCCGATGTCTGCAAATTTGAAATAGAAGGAGACATCTGCTATTACGCGATCCAGAAACGTATCGTAACCCGCGCAAACCAAAGTAAATGGCTGATAAGCACAATATGGGATGTGACCGCCGAGCAGCGAAATCGCCGTTTGTTGGAATCGCTGAACGAGCGTCTGCAGACAGTGCTGAAAGCAGCCAGAATGGCAGTGTGGACGTATAATATAGAAGCTGAAACCATGGAGTGCGATAATAAATATGTGACGGAATCCTCACAACAGTTTCCCGAGTATGTGGCCTTTTCAAAACAAGAATTTCTGAATCTTGTACATCCCGACGACAGAAAACATCTCGTAAACAGTTATCAAGCTTTCATTGAAAAACAGAGACCTTTTCTTGACGAAGAGCTTCGTTTGACTGATGGAAGATTGACGGATTGGGTACGAGTATACGGCGTAGTGATGCAAACCAATGAGAATGGATCTCCTCATTCGCTAATCGGAGCAGTATTGAACATCAATGCCAGGAAAAGGACCGAGCAGGATTTACGACAAGCCAAAGAAGCCGCGGAAACTTCGGACCGCCTAAAATCAGCTTTTTTGGCCAATATGAGCCATGAAATAAGAACACCGCTCAATGCCATTGTAGGATTCAGCGAAGCACTGATGATGACAGATAACCCGACGGAACAACAGGAGTATATAAATATCATTACGAACAATAATGAATTGTTGTTGCGGCTAATCGGCGACATTCTCGATCTGGCAAAAATCGAGGCGGGTATGCTGGAATTTGTTTATACTGATGTAGATATAAACGCAGCTTTCAAAGAGTTAGAACAAAGTTCACGCCTACGTATGCATAATTCGGAAGTTGAAATCCACTTTGCAGAACAAATGCCGGAACTGATCATGCACACCGACCGCAACCGCTTGATGCAAGTCATGAATAACCTGATGACCAATGCCATGAAATTCACCCATCAAGGACATATTAATTTTGGATATCAAATGTCCGACAACGGCATTGTACATTTCTATCTTTCCGACACAGGAACAGGTATTCCCAAAGAGCAGCAACCCTATATTTTCGAGCGTTTCGTTAAACTGAACTCGTTCGTACAAGGTACCGGATTGGGATTGTCGATTTGCCAAAGCATTGTAAAAAGACTGAACGGGGAAATCGGCGTAGACAGCGAACCGGGGAAAGGTTCCACATTTTGGTTTGACATTCCTTATGTATCCCCGCAAGAAACTGCAGTAGAGGTTAGTGCAATTCCATTACCGGAGAAAAAAATACTAATGGACAATGAGAAACCTGTCATTCTGATCGCCGAAGACAACCCAAGCAACTATCATCTTTATGAAACTGTCCTAAAAAACGATTATACCCTCTTACATGCCTGGAATGGGGAGGAAGCTGTGCGTTTATTCCGGGAACACCAGCCACATCTAATTCTGATGGACATCAAAATGCCCGTCATGGATGGCTATGAAGCCACAAAAAAAATCCGAAAATTGTCAACTACGATTGACATTATTGCGATAACTGCTTTCGCCTTCAGTTCAGACGAAGTACACATTCTGAACAGTGGCTTCAACGGATACATACCAAAACCAATCCATGCGCGTTCGCTGACGACTAAGGTTAAAGAAGCATTAAAGACGAGTCGGATGCTTTAAATATCCACATTCCCTCCCCGCATAATCCTATTATTGCTGATGCAAGTTATCCGTTCGACTTTCGATAATAAGGATAACCAGCTACAGATCAATTTGCAAAACTCAACGATAATAAAGCAAATCAAACTCCTGAAATGGTTCTTGCGCTGGGCAACCACCAAGGGATATTGTCAGACGCTCGACTACATCAATTTCAAACCGAAGCTAAAGACAAGCGAGAAAAAGATTATTTTCCTTGACTGGCCGAAATTGATGACCATCTACAATTATCCGTTCACCGATAAGCAGAAAACCCTCGAACGGGAAACCAAACGGACCGCTATCGAAGCTGAAAACGCAGTGACAAAGGCTGTACGGATCCGCAGTGCAGATACCTATTGGCCCCCGGAGCTATCGCCTATTACAGCAACGTCCAGTCAGGCCAGTACTTCGGAGACCAACCGTGTGACGGAAGTGACGACAAAAAACAAACTTTTTCCAAATGCAGTAATAGACGTATCCGGTCGGCTGTGGATGAAAGCGCGCGCAAACTTTAGAATAACCTACAACAAAAAACGGCAAGGTTAGGACAAGGTAAAAACGAAGATTACAACGAGGCAAACGGTCCAAGTAGACAAAAATAAATACTCCATTAACAACCTCTCCGGAGGGCCATTTACCCATAAAAAAGAATAGGGACTACTTAAAGCAGTCCCTATTTTAATCCCTCATGCCGATAAACTTCTGACTATCAGCCTTAATTGTTGACCTACCTGGATTCGAACCAAGAACGACAGATCCAGAATCTGTAGTGTTGCCATTACACCATAGGTCAATGTCCAACCTTTCGGTTTGTGGGTGCAAATATAATCAAAATATTTTTTTCGACGAAGGAGTAACGACAAAATCTTTCAGATAAAAGGGCTCGAAGTAGGCAATATCTTCGAATTTCTTGTGCCGGAACGCTTCATAGGCCGGTTTAACCAACCCCCGGGCCGACGGAGTGACCTCCACCAGCCGCACGTTATCCTCGGGAAAAAGCTCTTTGCATTTGCCTGCCCCGCTGCCGAACAACACCATCGTCCGCCCCGCACGGCGTTCATCGAGAAAACTTTCGGCCGTGACAACCTTCGCTTCGACCCCGGATAAAGGGTGAGCCTGGGCATCGAACTGCTGGCAGTAGACCTCCATGCGCCGCGCGTCGATCATCGGCAGGAGAATGGCATCGCTGATGTCGTCCACATTGAGAATCCCCGCCTCATAATCTTCCAACGCCACCCGAGTCAGGGCTTCGAGGCTTCCCACCGCGATCAGCGGAATCCCGGCCCCGTAGCAAATTCCTTTGGCCAGTGACACGCAGATCCGCAAACCGGTGTAGGAACCGGGGCCCATTCCGACCGCTACGGCATCAAGGTCTTTTGCGTCGAGGTCGTTCTCGCGCAAAATTTCCTCGACATAGACAGCCAGGTTCTGGGCGTGCTGACGGCTTTCGCAACTCTCACGCAGGGAAAGCAGACGGTCGTTTTTAGCCAATGCGACGGAACCGATGTCGGTGCCCGCCTCGATACACAACAGTAACGCCATAAAATACTTCGGATTTGACGTTGCAAGATACATAAAAACGAGAAAATTCGGGAGCGGACGGCCGTTTTTCTGTGAAAAGCGTATCTTTGGAATCGTTTGACCCGGATATGCCATGAAACAGAAACCGCATAAAATTCTATTCGTCTGTCTCGGAAACATCTGCCGTTCCCCGGCCGCCGAAGCAGTCATGCAGCAGCTCGTCGACCGGGCTGGCCTGCACGATAACTTTGTAATCGATTCGGCCGGAACCTATGGCGGCCATGCCGGAGAGCCCGCCGACCGCCGGATGCGGCAGGCCGCATCCAAACGCGGCTATGCGCTCACGAGCCGCTCGCGGAAGATCACGCCCGACGACTTCGAAACATTCGACCGGATCGTGGTGATGGACGACAGCAATTACGAACGCGTACACCGCCTTGCCCCGTCGACGGAAGCCGCAGCGAAAATCTACCGGATGGTGGCCTTCTGCCGCCGTTCCGACGCCACCTACGTTCCAGACCCTTATTACGAAGGGCACGAGGGGTTCGAACTGGTACTCGATTTGCTTGAAGATGCCTGTGAAGGCCTGTTGGAAGATCTGGTAAAACAGGAATAAACGGAATAAGTACGTATCCCCCCTTGGTTTACAACCGATCGAAAAAGCCGTGGCTCCGAAAACTGTAACACTCGCCGGACGTGATAATGACATGGTCTGCCACTGTAATCTCGAACAACGATGCGGCACGCACCAGTTTTTCGGTGATCAGCGTGTCCGCGTCGCTGGGCAAAGGATTGCCCGAAGGGTGATTGTGCACGAGCAGGATCCCTTGTGCCAGGCGCTCGACGGCACGTTTAACGATCAGTTTGTAATCGACCACGGTTCCCGTTACGCCGCCCTGACTGATGCGGACCCGGTCGAGAATTTTGTTCGATGCGTTCAGGTAAAGGACCCAAAACTCCTCATGCGGCAAGATCGCCAATTCGGGCTGGAAAAGTTCTATCACATCCCGGTCGCTCATAATCTGGTCACGCATGCTGTTTTCCGCGGCACGGCCCCGGCGCCCGATTTCGAGTGCTGCACTGACCAGCGCAGCCCGGGCGATTCCGAGTTGCGCCACCGAGCGAAGTTTGCCCGGACCGTCGAGTGCAATGCGCATCAAATTGTGATCGTAGGCTTCCAATAATCGTTCGGCCAACTCAAGCGCCGAGCCGCCCGCCTCGCCTTTCTGCAACAATATAGAGAGTAATTCGGCGTCGGAGAGCGACCGCACGCCTTGGTTCACGAGTTTCCCGCGCACCTGCTTGTCCGTCAGCATAACGTTGGGTTTGGGTAGTTTATACGGGCCTTCGAATACGCCGCCCGGTTACGGCAAGATAAGGATTTCTATGCGTAACGGCAACGCCTGATTCCGATTTTCACCACAAATTTGCAGCGGCACCTTCCCGTAGAGACACCGGAAGGGAAACTTAAACTCCACACGGGTGCCCCTAAGATCCGACGTATGCCATGTACCCGGCAAACCTATGTCGTGACCGGCAAGGATAGAATCAAATGGTTTCGATATCGATTTCAATATGGCCGAAAGCCCCTTCCGGTGCGGTTTCACGCAGCCTCTCGGCAGCATGCATCGCAGCCCTCTGCTCGGCTTCCTTTTTCGAACCGCCCTCACCCGTTCCGATCTCGGCACCGTCCAGCAACACTGCCGAACGGAATGTGGGGTGCTGTGAAGTGAATGCCTCGCCGTTGACGGTGCTGAACGTTATCCTCCGTTTATTCTTTTGCCCCCACTCGATCAACCGGCTTTTGAAATCTGTCTCGGTGCGGGTCATGCTGCTGAGGTTGATATACCGACGGAGGATTTCATTGATAAACAACCTATTGGCGAATTCGTATCCCTTATCGAGATACATCGCGCCGACCATCGCCTCAAGCGCATCGCCATACAGGTGTTTCTGTGCAAAATTACCGCCGCCCTGCACGATGATATGGCGATCGAGACCTAACCGCAAACCCAGCGCGTTGAGCGTACTGCGACTCACGATCTTGGAACGCAACTGGGTCAGGAATCCTTCGTCCCGTTCCGGAAATTCGATGAAAAGGTAGTCCGACACAATTGCCTCGATCACTGCATCGCCCAGAAATTCAAGGCGTTCGTTGTTAATCGGCGTGCCATCCTCCAAAAACAACGAAGCTGACCTGTGTATCAAGGCCAGCTTGTAGAGTTCTATGTTGTTCGGCAGGAAGCCGAAAAGGTGTTTCACGATTTTGTAATACTCCCTGTCCCGGCTCCAGCGGAGCTTCAGAGCAAGCAGTATCGAACCCGCCACAGCGCGCCTAGATTTTTTTGAGGATCACCGTGGAGTTGTGTCCGCCGAAACCGAACGTATTGCTCAATGCGCATTTCACATCGCGCTGCTGCGCTTTGTTAAGCGTCAGGTTGAGCTTCGGATCGATCTGGGGATCGAGGTTCTCGTTGTTGATGGTCGGGGCAACGATGCCTTTGGACAGCGCCAGGATGCAAGCCAGAGCCTCGATCGCACCGGCAGCGCCCAACAGGTGGCCGGTCATCGATTTCGTAGCGTTGATGTTCATCTTGTACACATGGTCGCCGAAGGTGGCCTTGATGCCGTTCAGCTCAGCCACGTCGCCCACCGGCGTCGAAGTGCCGTGCGTATTGACCAGGTCGATATCCTCGGGTTTGAGGCCCGCATCGTTGATCGCATCGCTCATCGACTTGCGTGCACCGAGCCCTTCGGGATGCGGTGCGGTCAAGTGGTAAGCGTCGGCGCTCATGCCGCCGCCGGCCACTTCGGCATAAATCTTGGCCCCGCGTGCCTTGGCGTGCTCATACTCTTCGAGGATCAGCGCACCGGCACCTTCACCGATCACGAACCCGTCGCGGTCCGCGTCGAACGGACGCGATGCGTGCGTCGGATCGTCATTGCGGGTCGAAAGGGCCTGCATGGAGTTGAATCCCCCTACTCCGGGAGGGTTGATAGCGGCTTCCGAGCCACCGGTCATAATGATGTCGGCACGTCCCAGGCGGATGTAGGTCATCGCATCGATCATCGCGTTGTTCGACGACGCGCATGCGGAAACCGTACAATAGTTCGGCCCCCGGAAACCGTATTTCATCGAAATCTGGCCGGCGCCCATATCCGCGATCATCTTGGGGATGAAGAAAGGGCTATATCGGGGGATTTCGCCTCCCTCGACATAGCTCTTTACCTCTTGGTAGAATGTCTCCAGTCCACCTATGCCTGAAGCCCAGATAACTCCGGCCATATCCTTATCGATCGTCTCGAGATCGAGTCCCGAGTCCTTGATGGCCTGTTCGGCTGCGATAAGGGCATACTGCGTATAGAGGTCGTACTTGCGGACCTCTTTACGGTCGAAAAAGTTATTGGGATCGTAGCCTTTGAGTTCGCAGGCAAATTTTGTCTTGAAGTTGGAAGGGTCGAAATGAGTAATGGGTCCTGCGCCGCTCACGCCCTGTGTAAGGTTCGTGAAATATTCCTCGATATTGTTTCCCAGCGGGTTAAGGGTTCCGATCCCGGTTACTACAACTCTTCGTTGTTTCATAAAGAAATTTCGTTCGTTAAACAAAAATTGCCTGTCCAGTTTAAGGCCTTTTAGTTTTTCTTGGCAGAAATGTAAGTAATGGCGTCGCCGACGGTGGTGATCTTCTCGGCATCTTCATCAGGAATCGAGATCTCGAACTCTTTCTCGAATTCCATGATCAACTCAACGGTGTCCAGAGAATCGGCACCCAGGTCGTTGGTGAAGCTGGCGGTAGGAACAACCTCTGCTGCGTCAACGCCCAGTTTGTCCACGATAATGTCCACTACTTTTGATGAAATGTCTGACATGATACTAATGATTTAGGTTTAACATTATTCCAAAATAACTTCGTAATTCAAAGCCAATTTTTTGCAAAAGTAACACTTTTTCCCTTACATTTGATATCCCGAACGTTTTTTTGCGTCTTTTCACCGGGATTTCACCCGTAAAAAACTAATTATGAAAAATATAGCCATATTCGCGTCGGGTTCGGGCTCCAATGCCGAAAACCTGATCCGTTACTTCTCAGCCCATCCTCAGGGCACTGTAAGGCTAGTGCTGTCGAACAAAGCGGAGGCCGGCGCGATCGAACGTGCCGCCCGGTTGGGTGTGGAAAGCATGGTATTCGACCGCGATACTTTCTACAATAGCGAACAGGTGCTCGCCCGGCTGCGGCAGGAACGGATCGATTTCGTCGTGCTGGCCGGATTCCTGTGGCTCGTCCCGGACTACCTGATCGCCGCCTATCCCGACCGCATCGTCAATATCCATCCGGCGCTGCTGCCCAAATACGGCGGCAAAGGAATGTACGGCGACCGTGTGCACGAGGCAGTGATTGCTTCCGGCGAAAAGGAAAGCGGTATTACCATCCATTATACGAATGAGCATTATGACGAAGGCGGCATTATCTGCCAGCAGAAATGCCCCGTATTGCCGGGCGATACGCCGGAGGAGCTGGCACAACGCATCCACCGGCTGGAGTATGAATACTATCCGAAGGTGATAGAGGAGTTGGTGGAAGGCCTCTCTCCCAGTTATTTATAGAATCGGTTAAGGGAGAGGATGGCCTCGTTCAGCTTACGGTTGTCTATCTTGTAGTTTTCCAGGGGATTCAATGCACTGTCGCTGATCTCTATATATCCGGAAGGGTGTTTTTCCAGAATAGTATGATTTTCTACGATAAAGGCATAATTGAGATTGTCGCCCACGATATGCCAGTTCCGTGGACAAGTATCGGTTATTAAATGCCCCATATTGTAATCGGAAGGCGGATTGGTTACACCCAGCACTTTATTCATTAGGGTTGGTGCAAAATCATAGTGCGTGGTACGGTGATGGTAGGTATGTGGCTGTTCTCCCGGTTCATATAATAGGAAGGGGATATGTGTTTGTACCGGTGAATAATTACTGCCGTGGCCCCAATAATTTTTATGATTCTCATTGAATTCTTGTCCATGGTCTCCGGTAATGATGACCAGGGTATTGTCTAGCAGTTTCTTTTCTTCAAGTTTGTGGAGGACGCATCCCACCAGTGAGTCGGCTTCCGCCACGCAGTTGTAGTAGAGGTTCAGGAAAGGAGTAGGGTCTATGTCGTTGTTCAGTTTCATATAGTCGGCGAACTCCCAGGACGGTTGGAAACGATAAAGCTTGTCCTTCGGTACTTCATATCCGTGTGCCAAATCATAGAAGAGAAAGGAAAAGAAAGGTTTTGTACCGCTGCCCAGCGTATCGAGTGCTTGCAGATAATCTGCTGTAATACGGCAGTCGCGGTCATAAACGGTTTTTCCTTCGGTATGGGTACGCAAGTCGGGTACCTTTGAGAAAAGTATTTTGGCAAATGGCGGGTTGACGATTGTAGCACTGGGATAAATACCTATCTGATAATTCTGCTTCAATAGTTCTTCTATGAGCAGGGGCTGTATGCCCGATACCTCAAAATCAGTCCAGTAGATGGATGAGAGACTGAAGAAAAGCCCGAAGATACTTCCACGTGTGCCATTGCTGCTGCTTAGATGGGAGGTGAATCTGCTGCAACTGTCGGCAAAGTGGCTGATATGAGGTGTAATGTCCTGGTTAAAGGCGCGGTAGTTCCATGAGTCTATGGTTATCAGCACTACATTCTTGGGGTTGGAATGGACTTCGTATTTCAAAGAATCTATCGGATAGTTGAGGTCAGCAGACTGCTTTTTGTTGTTGAAGTTCATTTTAATGACATCCTTGGATGAGACCACTCCTAACTTCATCATCAGGCGGGTTGCCGTAAGCGGGAATTAATAGGGCAGGCAGGGGGCGCTGCGAATCACTGAAGTCTTTTGCGCTACAGCGGCATAGGCATGATAAAAGTTAGAGAATAGTGCAAACAAAATCAGAGTGGCAAGTACAGGACGGAAGCCACAGCGGGCGGGTATAACAATGGCCTGCAAGTATTCTTAGCAAAGTATTGGCGGCAAATATACCCACTAATACTCCTGCAATCTTTAGATAAAGCCAGAAGCTGAATGTGAAAATCTCACTGTTGCCCTCTCCAACCAGGAGATTCAGTACAAAACCATTGATATGGAACTTGTAAAGACTGTACACACTGCCGTCTATGTAAGCAAGTATATTGAGTAATGATACAAGAATAATGTGTGTGATGGCGGCGGCTTGATGGCGCCGGACGGTAATGGCTACGATTAAGGATATGATGTAAGGAATAAGTACCCACAAGGCGGCATGTGAGCAAGCGGCCGTTATATAAAACATCCAGCCTCCCACGTCCATCATGGCGAGCCGGGGACTGTGAATCAGATAAAACAGAAACTGTATGGCAATCGTCAGAGTTGAAATTGCATAAAAAATAAATTCTTCACTGAGTGATTTCCCTAACTATATTTTTTTGCATTGATATTGTAATGTTTTGCCTATAGTTTCCTCTGATTCGGCATTGATAGTAAAGGTGTGAGGAGCTTATATAGTGACGTCTTTTGTATTATCGGGCTGTATCTCTAAATG
>OGPW01000865.1_pt1 | contig 22926 bp, 21 predicted proteins | sample 1553061 | NCBI WGS metagenome assembly OGPW01 (sample SAMEA2580292, study PRJEB22360) | human gut metagenome | biome: human gut; feature: human-associated habitat; material: faeces | place: Denmark | collected 2008/2010
ATTATTTCAGATTACATATTTTTATTTCACGCAATTGAATAAGATATGGCATGTGGCAACGGCTTCGTCGTTCGGTAGTTCTATGAGATAACCTGTCTGTTAAATACATGCGCAGAAAATCACAAACTCGCTGACGCTCAAACAGTGTGATTTTCCACGCATAACACAGCCAGAACATCTCTAAGAACTTCTCGAACTCCTGCAGAGGTTGTCGCATACCATATCTTTTCATTGCTGATATATAAATTTGTAGTGAAATACGAGGCAGCTGTGGGGATAATGCTTGCTAGTGTAGCTGTTCACTAATGTTTCACGTGAAACATTTCATGAATACAGCAGAATCTATAACAGGACGGATACGGGAACCTTGGTCTAATTTCGTTACGAGCTTTGCGCTAGCTGCCGTCACCGAGCGCACTGTCTGAGCGCAGCGAGTTTGCGCGAATGACGGCTTATCAGCGCGCGAAGCGAGTAGAAATTTGGCCTTGTTCCAGTATCCGTCCTGTTCATAGAGACTGCGTAAGTTCATATTATTATTTCAGATTACATATTTTTATTTCACGCAATTGAATAAGATATGGCATGTGTCAACAGTTTTGCTATACGGAATTATGTAAACCTTTTTTATTATCTCTTCATCAGTCTTAGTGTCGCGTACATTTGTCTTTCCGTCTCTCCATTTTATCCTATTTATCCACATCTTTCACCACTCCATTTTCTATTTTCCTTCTCGCCCATCATTCCTGCCCTATCTATTCACGCATTTCCTAGCTTTCATGCATATCAATTAATAATTATTCATTTGAAATTCACCATTTTATACATCTACATTCGTCAAATCTACCACTCACATTACCATTTCCTACTTATGCTGATAATAAAAAACCGCCACCTGTGTCCGATCCCTCAACTGTAATTTATCCAGAATCGAACTCAGATAATTTCTGACCGTTCCCTCACTCAAATACAGTTCCGCCGCTATCTCCTTATTACTGTTTCCGCCTGCAATCAACCGGATAATTTCCTTTTCCCTTTCATTGATTCCATGCGCTGCATAGTCAAAACCATCCTCATTTCTTATCAAATCGGGAATTTTTGACACAATTTCCACTCCAAAGACCGTCTGCCCCGAGCAAACCGCCCGGAGTGCCGGCAAAATACTTGCATAATCCTGTTTCAAAAGATATCCCTTTGCTCCTATGCGGAGCGCTTTCACAATATATTCATCATCCAGAAAAGTTGTCAGGAGCAGTATATTTGCCTCAGGATACGCATATAAGATTTCCGTTGCTGCCTCCAGTCCATTCATATTCTTCATGCGAATATCCATCAGAAGCACATCCGGTTTATGCTCGCCATATAGCCGTACAGCATCCCTTCCATCCAGTCCTGTTGCCACTACATCAACGTCCTCATTCACTTCCAGAATTGTCTTTAATGCCCCTGTAACCAGACAATCATCATCTACAATTACTATTTTCATTTTTAATCCTCATTTATCTTTATAAATTCCTTCTCGTTCTTTTCTTTTAGCCATCTGCACTCAGTTATTTTCTTTCTCTTTTGGCATTTCTTTCGGTATCATTGCAAAAATCCGAAATCCTTTTTCACCCTCAATCCGCAGTGTTCCATTTAATGCCTGCACGCGGTCCTGCATGTTTTTCAGTCCGATTCCTGTATTTTTATCCATATTTTCTGTACCTCCACGCCCATTATCTTCCACGCACAACTGGTACAATGCCGGATGTTCTCTCACAGTTATTTTTACATAAGTAGCGTCACTATATTTCATAATGTTAGAAAGAGCTTCTTTTACAACACAAGCATAGCAATATTTTGCATTACTGTCCATTTTATCGGACGCATCATATTTTAATTCAACTTTGCAGTATTTAAAGTCCCGAATAATTCTCTTTAGTTCTTCCTGTAGATTAATTGCTTCATCATGTAGATCATGTACACTTGAACGAATACTGTCCATTGCAGAATTGAGAGAATCATCCAGTCCATCGAGCATCGGAGCCAGATTTTGATCCTTATTTACAGCCTTCACAGCCCCTGTAAGCAATATTGTACGCGAAAGTACATGTCCCACATTATCATGGATTTCCCTTGCAATCCTATTTCTTTCACGGAGTGTTGCCGCATATATTTCATAGTTTTGTTTTTCTATCAAAGCTCTGTTTTTTTCTGCCAGAAGAAGTGTTTTTTCTTCTCCTTCATCTATCGTTTTTCGAAATTCCATATCCAATTTATCGTACTTTTCTGTTTTTCTTTCCAAAAGTACTGCAAGCAGACAGCCAAAGGCAAAATGAAGCGGCAATCCATTTTGTAGCTGCATATTTCCCGTCAATAGTATTCCGCCTGTGATCACACCAGTCAATGCCGCCACCCAGATTTTCTCTTTAAGTAAAACATATTCCATCACCGAATAAAATACTACAAGTTCAGGTATAAAAAACGAAGTACCGGCAAACACCACACAGCCCAGAATCTTTGTCAGTCTTCGTTCAAAAAAATATTCTCCACATAAAAGAACAACTGTGCAAAGCAGTACAAAGATAAAACTCCTGTCCGCTTTTATCCATAGTAATGCTGTCATACCATATAGCAGCAATACTCCCATATCCTGAAAATATCCCATTTCTCTCCTCCTGTTGTTATAATAATATAACACATTCCATACCGCTCAAAGTGACAAATGTCATGTTTTTCTTGTGACATCTTACACTTGGTATTACAGGCATCTTATTTTATACTGTAGTTATCAGGTACAGATGCCTTCTCCCGAACGGCCTTTATCTTCCTGATATTACTATGTGAAAGCAATTATTTAACTGGAGGAATTTTTATGATCCATATAGAAAATCTGGTAAAAAGATATGGTGATCTGATTGCTCTCAATCACCTGAGCCTGGATATTCATGAAGGTGAGATTTTCGGTCTGCTCGGTCCGAACGGCTCTGGAAAAACAACCGCCATCAACTGCCTGCTTTCCCTTTTGAAATACGATAAAGGAATCATCGAGGTCTTCGGACAGCCCATGGCGCCTGACAATTATCAGGCAAAACAGCAAATTGGAATCGTGCTGCAGAATGTCGCTGTGTTTGACGAGTTAACTGTATATGAAAACATAGATTATTTCTGTGGTCTGTATGTTTCTGATAAAAAGAAACGTAAAGAACTGGTCGATGATGCTGTCCGATTTGTCGGACTCGAAGATTATTGTAAAATGTATCCGAAGAAACTGTCCGGTGGTCTTCTCCGCAGGCTGAATATTGCCTGCGGAATTGCCCATAAACCGCGTCTCATAATCATGGACGAACCAACCGTAGCTGTCGACCCGCAAAGCCGTAACAAAATCCTTGAAGGCATCCAGAAGCTGAATGCGCAGGGTTCAACGATCATCTACACTTCACATTATATGGAGGAAGTTGAACAGATCTGCACGCGAATCGCGATCATGGATCACGGACGTGTCATTGCCTCCGGAACATCTGAAGAATTAAAGAAAATGATCAAGACCGGTGAAACCATCACCGTAGAAGCAATTTTTCTGGAAGAAAAGCATCTGCAGGACATCCGCAGTCTTCCTCATGTATTTGATCTGCACTATGAAAATCAGATTCTCATACTCCGCTGCACCGGTGCACAGCATAATCTGATTCGCCTTCTGAATTATCTGCAGAGTCAGGATATCACCTTTGGAAGAGTATTTTCCGAACTTCCGACACTGAACGATGTTTTTCTGGAAATCACCGGAAAGCAGCTTCGTGATTAATAGTTTTTCAAGCATATACGCTCGGTATACGCAGTGTATATTTATGCATTATTTTGTATAATTAATAGTTACAGAAAGGATTTTTTATGCTGCATCTAATAAAATATAACATCCTGGTAAAACTCCGGAATTTTAATATGACTTTCTGGCCGCTTGTTTTTCCTCTGATACTCGGCACTTTTTTCTTTTTTGCTTTTGGAAATCTCAATGATGCCGATTTTGAGACCGTACAGGTGGCTCTGGTAAGAGAAACAACCGACAATCCATTATTTGATTTTTACCTTGATCAGGTGCAAAAAAGTGACTCAGATCTGATCAGCCTGCATGAAATGACAGAGCAAAAAGCTCTCGCGGCTCTGAAAAACAAAGAAATCTCCGGAATTTATTATGCCGGCATGACGCCTTCCCTGACAATCAACGCACACGGAATCCCAGAAAGTATCCTGCAGTCTATTCTGGAAAGTTATGATAACAGTCTGCACACCATACGGACGATTTTGAAAAAACATCCATCCGGACTCCTGAACGGACTTACACAGATGATGGATACCCGTGATCTGGTTCAGGAGGTTTCCCTGGGTGGAAAAACAATTGACGGTACTTCGCAGTTTTTTTACGCTCTGATCGCAATGGCATGTCTCTACGGATGTTTTATCGGCTTCGGCTCTGCGATCACGTTACAGGCCAATTTAACGGCTCTGGCGGCAAGGCGCAGTGTCACTCCTACTCATAAGCTGAAATTAATCTTATCCGAACAGATTTCCTCTTTCCTGATCGGCTATGTAGATGTTATCATTCTGCTTATTTATCTGCGAAATATTTTGAAACTTGACCTTCAGGGACAGATAGGAAAAATGCTTCTTATTTCTCTTTTCGGAAGTCTCATCGGTGTCTCCATGGGCCTGTTTATCGGCAGTCTCAGCAAAATCGGCGAAGGAATCAAAGTTGCTGTTATCCTTGCCATTTCCATGGTCTGCAGTTTTCTTTCCGGCCTGATGAACAGTTCGATGAAAGATACCGTAGAAAAACATTGCCCGATCATCAACCGCATCAATCCCGCTGCCCTTATCTCGGATGCTTTTTACTGCATCAATGTATATAATGACCCGGCACGCTATTACCGAAATGTACTTACACTGGCAGTCATGAGCGCCGCGCTTGTTTTTGCCTCATTTTTACTGATCAGGAGGAATCGATATGACAGTATTTAAGTGTTATATGAAAATATTAAAAAAGAATATCGGACTGGTCAGCATTTACCTGTTAATCTTCTTTTCGATAGCCATGGTTCTTCAGGCCTCCGCCAAAAAAGAACATCTGGAAGATTTTGAAAAAACGCGGATTGACCTTGCCATTGCAGATCAGGATGACAGCACACTTTCTCACGCACTCACGAAATATCTCAAAACCATCCACAATGTATACAAGATTTCCACAGAACCCACCGTAATGCAGGAGGAACTTTTTTACAGAAATGCAGAATATATTGTGCAGATTCCAAAAAAATTTTATGAAACCTGTATTGTAGATGAAAACCCGCTTTCTGTCACAAAAGTGCCCGGTTCTTATTCTTCTTTTTATGTGGATCAGCAGATAAATGCATGGCTGAATTCCATCCGGACTTATACTGCTGCCGGATTTTCACAGAAAGAAGCTGCCGCTGCTACGCTTGAACAGTCTGTCTCGGAAGTTGCCATGTATCAGGACGATGAAACAGCACTTGAGACACCTGGATATACGTATTATTTCCGCTATATTCCGTATCTGTTTCTGGCCGTATTGTGCTACTCCATGGGCTATATCCTTCTGGCATTCCGAAAAGAGAATATCCAGAAACGTATGCAGGCATCTGCCGTCTCCACCCACAGGCAGAATCTTGAAGGGCTTCTTGCAATGTTTACCATTGGATTCTCCCTCTGGCTGATTGTAGTCGCCGGTGCCGGTATTATGTATGGGAAAGAACTCCTGATTTCCAAAGTTCTGGGGTATTACCTGTTAAATACCTTCCTAATGCTGACAATTGCACTTTCACTGGCATATCTGATCGGCCTTTTTATGAAAAACAGCAACATGCTCAATGGAATCACCAACATCGTTTCCCTTGGTATATGTTTCCTCTCAGGTGTATTTGTGCCAATGAATATCATGAATAAAAAAGTCCTCAGGGTTGCACAGTTTCTTCCAGTTTACTGGTATGAAAACGTCAACGAGACCCTTTCCCGGTATCATGTCGTTTCCGGCAAAATTGCCGTTGATATCTGGAAATCCATGGGAATCGAAGTCATGTTTACCCTTGCTTTGCTCGCACTGATCCTTGCTGTTTCCAAATACAAACGGCAGGGATAACACCACTGAATCGTTTCTAATAGATTTCTTGTGTGAATAACTCGCAATTCTGGTATGATCTTAGATAGAAAAAAGCCCGCAGCATCTGCTATGGGCTTTATCTATCCTCTGTCTTATGACATTTTACTGTATTAATTTCAGAAGAAAATTCCAACCTGCTCCAGGAACTGTTCCGGAACTTCTATATGTGGGAAATGCTTTGTTTCTTTAAGTGTCGCAACCTCTACAGACGGATTGACATTCTGGTAAGCTTCTACAATTGCTTCACCATTATTTTCCGCTTCACCTTCTACGATATAAAGGCTGTTGTCAATCTCTTTAAGACCCCGGGTAATATCAATGTTCATATATTTTGAAGCTTTATTTGCATATACATTCTTTGCATAGCACCCGCCTCTGTGAGCAGCTTCATAATATGCATCCTGAAGTTCCCGATCCGGATGGAACGGATCAAATGCATAGTTCTCGATAAAGTCATCATTGACTGCACTTCTTGATACAACCATATGATAAACAAGTGTTCCGAATACTGGAATCTCCAGACATTTGCGCAGAAGCTTTTCTTTCCTGCCAGGCATCTGTTTCAGGCTGGTAAGGCTGACCGGATTTACCATCATGATCTTATTAAACAATGTCTTTTCATTATGACATGCCATAACTACAAAGGAAGCGGAATATCCATTTACAATGATATCCGTCTTTTCACCAATTACATTCTTTATAAAATCACAGATTGCCTGCACATAAACAAAGTTTGTATAAGTCATTCCCGGTTTCTCGGAGCGTCCGCATCCCGGAAGATCCAGATTATATACGGTATGTTCCAGTGCAAGTTCATCCTCAATTCTGGTCCATTCATATCCGGAACCACCCGGAAGCATATCATGAATCAGAAGAATCGGGCTTCCTTTACCTTTTTTGGTATAATAAATATCGCCGAAACGCCAATGATAATAATTTCTGACATCAGTATCCAGCATTTCCTTAAGACAGGCGGATGCCGCGATTACTTTATTTATAATATGGATAGTGGCAGTTGTTGTCGTTACCAGTGTTGCAAGAGTAAGCAGTCGTTTACTGTGCTTGTTCATGTTCTACCTCCCTTTTTATCCCCTGAATAGCTTTATTATACGCTAAAAAAATTTTTTTTACAATCTATAACAGAGAAAGAAGTTTTTGTACATCTTCCATTCTGGTTGCCCAGCTGGTTGCAAATCTGACTACGGTATGGGAATCGTCAGCCTTTTCCCAGAAACCAAACTGTACGTCTTTTTTTAATTCTTCCATTCTGCTGTTTTCAAGTACGACAAACTGCTGATTTGTAGGTGAATCAATAAAAAACTGATATCCTTTTTTCTTTAAGCCTTCTTTCAGGACTGCTGCCGTCTCGATGGCATTTTTGCCGATTGCCAGATAGAGGTCATCTGTAAAAAGTGCATCAAACTGCACACCGAGGAGTCTGCCTTTTGCAAGAAGTGCGCCATGCTGTTTCACACGTGTAAGAAAATGTTTCGGCATACAGTTTCCTGTAAAGACAACCGCTTCGCCGCAAAGCGTACCGGCTTTTGTTCCACCGATATAAAATACATCGCAGAGCTCTGCAAGATCCTGCAGTGTCACATCTGTCTCTTTACTGACAAGGCCATAAATCAGTCTTGCTCCGTCGAGAAAAAGCGGCAGCTTATATTTTCTGCACACGGAAGAAAGCTCTTCCAGTTCCTTTTTGCTGTATAAAGTTCCATATTCTGTCGGATGTGAAATATAGACCATTCCCGGAAATACCATATGCTCATGGTTATCATCTCCATAGAATGTTTCTACCAGTTCTTTAAGGTCTGATACACAGATCTTACCGTTTTTTTCCGGAAGCTCCAGTACTTTATGTCCGGTAAATTCGATTGCACCGGCTTCGTGTGTGCTGACATGTCCCGTGTGAGCCGCTATAACGCCCTCATACGGTGCCAGCATGGTGTCAATGACAATCTGATTGGTCTGTGTACCGCCTGTCAGCAAATAGACTTCTGCGTCCTCACAGCCGCATGCTTTCTTTATCTTTTTCTTAGCTGTTTCACAGTAATGGTCCGTGCCATAACCGGAAAGCTGTTCCATATTGGTGTCAATCAGATGCTGAAGAACTTTTTCATGTGCACCTTCTGAATAGTCATTTACAAAATATAACATTTCTCGTTCCTCACTTGTAGTAATATCATATTCATTTTATCAAAAAAATCCCCCGCGGGCAACTCGCAGGGGAAGTATTCACCGATTTATCATATCCTGATAAGCGTCATTCAGTTCTTTTACGTTCATCTTATTTACCAGATAAACCTTATCTCCTACGACTGCTGCATAGAAGTTGGTATCATACTCATAATATTCTGCAGTAGTTTCATTTCCATCTGTATCTTTGAAGAGGAATGTATATGCTGCCTCACCATCCGGAGTATATTCCTCGGTAAGACGCTCCTGTGCAGTCATATTGATGAGTTTGTTGTAGAAGGTCGTAAATGCCGATTCATCGAGTTCTTCTCCGTCCAGCTCATATGAAGTCGTTGTAGTATCTGAAGTGGTTTCGTCAGAGGAATCTACATCAGCAGAACTCTCATCAGATGTCTCTGCACTGCTTTCATCTGTATTCTCTTCATCTGATGTATCTGTATCAGTATCGGACTCTTCTTCATCCTCAACCTTAGCTGTCTCCCTTACAACATCAACTGTGTGATCTCCGTCATCACTCTTTATTTCCAGTGAATCCAGATCATTCACGGATACATAATTTACGGTCAGGCTGTAAAAATCAGATATTGTACTGTCAAGGATATCTGTCAGGGAATCTTTGGTGATTGTGTATACTTCTTTGCTGTCATCTACTTTTACATAACGGTCATCACCGGTCTCATCTCCCACATAGATGGTAAGTGTCTTCTCAACCGTCCGGGTCTCCTGCTCATCCTCGGAAGAATCTTCTTCTGATGCATCAGCACTTTCTGCAGTATCAGAATCTGCATCTGTGTTTTCTTCTGAAGCTTCTGTGCTCTCTTCGCTGTCAGCATCTTCTTTATCGCTTTCCACTGCTTCTTCCTCAGTGTATTTCACTGTAACTACAGCATACGGATCGTCAAATCCATATTTTGCATCATCCGTGCAGTTGTAATCTACGAATTTGTCATACGCAAGAGAACCAATTGCCGATGTCACATTTCCTGCTTTCGTTGTATCTGCCTTTTCTGTATCTTTTCCATCAGATACATTCCAGAACAGATTATCTGCATCCTGCGTAAGTTCATATCCGTCTTCTTTGTCAACCTTTACATCTGTGATTGTTGCAGAAGTAACAGATGGGAATGTACCGCTCTCGGCAAAATCATATAATCCTCCCATAAAAGGCTCCAATGATGTACTTGATACCAGATAGACATTCTTATCATCGTCCTCCTTCTTCACGTAATACTGATTATTTGAAGATTCCATGCCAACCTGAAGTGTTGTATCTCCATCTGCCGTTGTCAGTGTGATCGTATTCTGCGGATCATCCAGCTCATACTGACTCAAATCCTCAACATCCGAAATCTCCTGATCTGCAGTAAGGGAAGCAACTCCCTTAACTGCATCATCCACAGTATCCTGATTTACCGGAAAATCTGCATCTGATTTTTCTGTCCAGCTATCATCTTTTCTATCAAATCCTACATCTGCGTCATCTGCTTTAAAAGAAACTGCTGTCACATCATCTGCTTTAAGGCTTATGAGATCAACGCTCTTATCCTCTTCCTCGGCCTCTTTTGCTTCCTGTGAAGAAACATAAGAATTCACACCGACATAAGCACCGCATGCCACACCAAGCACCACAACAGCAGAAACAAGTTTGACTGTTTTTTTCTTCATTATGCTTTTCTCCTTTTCAGCCATACCATAAATCCAATGACAAGGAAAATAACCGGGATAATTCCCATTACCATAATTTTCCAGAAGCTTACATCATAAGCAGTCAGTGTCAGATAGGAAATCTGCAGGTTTTTGGACGGAATAGAGATGGTAGAAGTTTCATCAGAACTGCACATCCAGTTCAGAGAACTCATGATCATCTGTTCGTTTCCGCCGGATACCATCTGGTTGATCTGGCTGTCCATGAGATTGGAACTTGTATAATAAACAATCTGAGTTTCTTTGTCATCATCCAGAGTTTCTGTAATACTTACACCCAGGTCAAACGGACCATCAATATCATCGTCGGTCTTGTCAATTGAACCACTGTTGACATCTACTTTTGAATATGCACTGTCAGAAGTTGTCAGAAGGCTGTTGACCGTGACAGTATCACGAAGATTGTCTGTCTGTTTGATTCCCTGAGCATATGGCATCAGGACATAATATCCTTTGGATGCAAAATCAGAGATTGCATCTGTGCTGTTGACCGTCGGTACCAGATAATAAGGCATCTGTGCATAATGCTGTGAATCGCCCTCGATCACTATACCATCTGTTCTTTCCACACCATAATTTGCAAGAACAGCATCAAAGTTTTCCATAGATTCTTCTGTATAATCAGAGAAGATCATAGCCTTTCCGCCATTTTCCAGATAATCAATAATTGCATCTTTTTCAGATTCGGAAATATCAGAAGTAGGTGCGTTGATCAGCAGGCATGCCGCATCATCCGGAACTTTTTCTTCTGTGATCAGATTCAGGGACTTAATGTCAATATTCGCCTTCTGGATATCCTCCTGAAGTGTAGAATCCAGTTCTTTTTCACCATGTCCGTCCAACGTATAAAGTACCGGAAGATCTTCTGATGTCACATAGGAAATTGCACTGTCAATCTGGCCTTCTCCATCAAATCCTGTCGTTGTAGACTGATAAGTATTGTAATCTATAGACGATTCATAAATACTGCTGTAATTTACCACTTTGCTTCTGTCACCACATACAACGATCAGGCTGTTTGCATCAACATCGTCACTTGTATATTTGGATGTAAATTTCGGGTTTACTACCGGATCTTTCTGTTCTACTTTAATATGATCTGACTCTTCACCATACTTTTCCAGAAGTTTCTTGATGGTCTCATCTTCGGAACCACTCTGAACCACCTGATATATAGTGATATCTTTGTCCAGTTTTTTCAGAAATTTCTTTGTATCATCACTGATGCTGTACAGCTTTTCGCTGCTGACATCAACCTCCGTATATTTTGTTGGAAGTGATCCGACGATCATATTGACCACAAGTACGATCACAACAAAAATGGCACTGATGACTACGCTGTAGGAGCCATTTTTGAGATACTTTTTGTTCATGGAATCCTTGATCTTCTGCTTCAGAGGTTTCTTTTCTTTCTTTGAAGCTTCGTTTACCGGATTCTCCTGATTTTCTGTCTTCTTTGCTTTAAATTTATCTGTAAATTTCATTGTCTCCCACCTCCTTAATTCCAGCGTCTCTTGGCAATCGACTGTACGGTCAGGAATAAACATACTGCGATTACAGACACGAAATACAGAATTCCTTTTACATCGAAAATTGCATTTGCAAAGTTGTCAAAATGACTGCTCAGGTTAAAAATGTCCAGTACTTTCTGGATTCCGCCTGAGAAAAAGCCGGAATTCACGACATAAACGATCACAAGTGCAATTTCTCCTACCACGCAGACAACTGCGGAGATCAGGAAGTTTTTGATCATGGTGTAGATTATGATTGCTGCTGCAAGGATAAGAAGTCCGAATGTAATACATGTAGACATTGCGCCTTCGGAGAAGAAAGAAGAAATGCCATTCATCATATAAAAAGCAAACAGAATGACAAAGGTCAGCACTGCCGCAATGACCTGACTTTCAGTAAGGGATGAAATAAACACACCGATTGCAAGGTTTGCACAGCCCAGAAGGAAAAATCCGAGGACTGCCGTATAAGCTGCACCCAGAGATACTGTGCCGAATTTTGTCATAAGTAATGGATAAAAGCACATGACCAGCATCGGAATTGCAAAGATTGTAACCAGGGCAAGATATTTGCCGATAACGATTTTTTCTACAGATACCGGTGCAGTAAGGAGCAGCTGATCTGTTTTCTGTTTACGTTCTTCTGCAAGAACTCTCATGGTAAGGATCGGTACACTGATCAGGAATACGAATGTCAGTGCACTCAATGTATATTCAAAACGTGGGTATGCCGCTCCGAGCTGATATGCGGAAAAATAAATACCAGTCAGAAGCAGGATAAAAAATATAAACAAATATCCGATCATGGATGTAAGATAACTTCTCAGCTCTCTTTTATATACTGCGATCATTTATCTTCCCCCTCCTTTTTGTCTGTCTCTCCATTCTGTGCTTCCAGAATTTTTTCAGCTTCCCCGGCACTGTTTACTTCCATTTTTTTCTCTGAAGTCTTTGATTTTTTATCATCTTCAGTCAGTTCAAGGAAGATTTCCTCCAGGGATACTTTCCTGGACTGCATCTCAAGGATCGGACACTTCGCATCTGCCATTTTGAAGAATACTTCTTCACGGACATCACAGTCCTCATTTGTGGAAACAGTTACATTCCATGCATATTCTTCTTTTGCGTCGGCTGCAGTGACATTCTTCACACCCTCAATCTGTCCGAGTGCCGTGCAGATCTTGTCTTTCTCACCTTTTACGATCAGATTCAGGGTATTAGATCCTTCTGCAAGTTTTCCGAGGTTCTCCGGTGTATCACTGGCAACAAGTTTACCATGGGAAATGATCAGTACGTAATCGCATACGGCACTTACCTCTGAAAGAATATGGGAACTCAAAATCACCGTATGTTTTTCCTTAAGACTCTTGATCAGATCACGAATTTCAATGATCTGTTTCGGGTCAAGACCAACGGTAGGTTCGTCCAGAATGATCACTTCCGGATAACCTAAAATTGCCTGTGCAAGACCGACTCTCTGTCTGTAGCCTTTGGACAGGTTTTTGATCAGACGGTTTTTCATATCTGTGATTTTTACCATTTCCATGACTTCTGCAACCATGGATTTCTTTTTATCTTTTGGGATTTTTTTGAGATCAGCGACGAAATTCATATATTCCAGCACTGTCATATCGAAATAAAGAGGCGGCATTTCCGGCAGATAACCGATACATTTTTTTGCCTGCTCCGGTTCGTCCAGTATATCATGACCGTCGATGGTTACCGTTCCCTCCGTAGATGCTATATAACCGGTAATCATGTTCATCGTCGTAGATTTACCAGCTCCGTTTGGCCCCAGAAAGCCGTAGATTTTGCCCTTCTCTATTTTAAAAGAAAGGTGGTCAACTGCTGTATGGTCTCCATAGCGTTTGACCAGATTGTTTACTTCAATCACAAGTCTCTCCTCCTTTTTCATTGACATAATCGTTTTATTATTTCTGTCTCTATACAAAATGAAAGACACCTCCAGGTGAAACAGAGATAGGGGGTACCTGGAAGTATCTTCCATTTAAGAGCCAGATCTTATGTCTGCTCTTGGGATATTCTATGAGAAAGTTGTGATAAAAATAGGATAAATCTGTGATGATTTTGTGAAAATAAATATTGCTGATTTTCCCCTACGCAAGTGGCTCTTTCAGTGGTGTTCCTGCCTTGCGCGGATAGCGTCCCGGTGTCGTTTTTATTTTCTCGATTACGACAAGAGAACGCTGGATTTCGGAATCAGGAAGGTTAAAATAAACTACATCCTGAATCTTGCCGCCGAGGATTTTTACTGCCTTTTCTGCCTGCTGCAGTTCTTCCTGCACCGTGCCGGATTTATAGGAAATGAAATGACCGCCGACCTTTACATAAGGAAGACAATACTCTGACAGCGTTGCCAGATTGGAAACGGCTCTGGATACGCACAGATCATACTGTTCACGATACACCTTGTTTTTTGCAAATTCTTCCGCACGTCCATGAATTGCCGTGATGTCTTCAAGCTTTAAGAGTGCAAATGTTTCCTCAAGAAAATTTACACGTTTTTTCAGTGAATCCAGAAGACATGCTTCCAGATGCGGAAATGCGATCTTGAGCGGAACACCCGGGAAACCGGCTCCTGTACCGATATCCATAATCCTGCTTATTTTGTTCATATCTACGGTCTTCACACATGCAAGGCTGTCCAGAAAGTGCTTTACCAGCACTTCCTGAAATTCTGTGATTCCGGTCAGATTCATGACTTTGTTTTTTTCAACCAGATATTCATAAAATGTAATAAACTGCTGTTTCTGCACCTCATTCAGGGTAATGCCAAGTTCCTCACATCCCTGTTCGAGTACCTTCAGATCATAAGCCAATATTTTTTTCCTCCTCTTTCTCAGGAATTTCTTCTGTACTGTTCAAGATATACCAGAAGTACAGAAATATCTGCCGGTGATACACCGGAAATACGGGATGCCTGTCCAATGGAAATCGGACGGTATGCTTCCAGTTTCTGTCTCGCTTCGATACGCAGACTTCCGACTTTTTCGTAATCAAGATCGTCCGGAATTTTCTTTGCTTCCAGTTTCTTAAACTGTTCTACCTGTTTGAGCTGGCGTTTGATATAGCCTTCATATTTCAGGTTGATCTCCACCTGCTGCTTCACATCCCACGGAAGCTCCGGTCTTTCCGGATCGATCGGTGCCAGATCTTCATAATTCAGTTCCGGTCTGCGGATCAGCTCGGCGATCGTTGTACCGGATTTCAGAAGTGTGCTGCCCTTTTCTTCCAGAAGTTTCTGCACCTGTGGTGTTCCGCCGATTGTTGTATGTTCAGTTCTGTCAATTTCTTTCTGGATGGCTTCTTCTTTTCGAAGAACTGCCTGATAAGTCTCCTCATCAATCAGCCCTACCTGATAACCTTTCTTACGAAGACGAAGATCTGCATTATCCTGTCTCAGAAGCAGTCGATATTCTGCACGGCTGGTCATCATTCGGTACGGCTCATGATTTTCTTTTGTTACAAGATCATCGATCAGTACGCCGATATAAGCCTCGGAACGATCCAATACAAGCTGCTCCCGACCTTTGATTTCCATTGCTGCATTGATTCCGGCAATCAGACCCTGTGCAGCAGCTTCCTCATATCCTGAACTTCCGTTAAACTGTCCGCCGCTGAACAGACCTTTTATTTTCTTAAACTCCAGTGTCGGATAAAGCTGACGCGGATTGATGCAGTCATATTCAATTGCATAGGCATTTTTTACGATTTTTGCATGCTCAAGGCCCGGAACAGAATGATACATAGCATCCTGTACATCCTCCGGAAGAGAGCTGGACATTCCGCCGATATACATTTCATTCGTATAAAGTCCTTCTGGTTCGATAAATACCTGGTGGCGGTTTTTATCTGCAAAACGAACGACTTTATCCTCGATGGACGGGCAGTATCTCGGTCCGGTTCCCTCGATCATTCCGGAATATAACGGGGAACGGTCCAGATTGTTACGGATAATCTCATGTGTTTTTTCATTTGTATAAGTCAGCCAGCAGGATTTCTGCGGAATCTGTACCGACTCCGGATCCGTAGAAAAGGAAAACGGCACAACCCTTTCGTCACCAAACTGTTCTTCCATCTTCGAATAGTCGATGGTATTTCCGGCAATTCGCGCTGGTGTTCCTGTCTTGAAACGAAACATTTCGATTCCGAGAGATTTCAGGGAATCCGTCAGATAATTGGCTGCCTGCAGACCATTTGGGCCTGTATAATTGCTGACATCTCCGTAGATGCATCTTGCCTTCAGGTATGTTCCTGTACAGAGTACAACTGCCTGACAGTGATAAATGGCTCCGGAATACAGTTTTACACCTGTGATTTTTCCGTCTTCGACGATAAGTTCTGTTACTTCTCCCTGTTTGATGGTCAGATTTTCCTGATTTTCCAGAGTTTTTCGCATCTCTGTACTGTATGCCTGTTTATCTGCCTGCGCTCTTAAAGAATGCACGGCAGGACCTTTGGACTTGTTCAACATTTTTGACTGAATAAATGTCTTGTCAATATTTTTACCCATTTCTCCACCGAGAGCATCCAGCTCTTTTACCAGATGACCCTTTGAGCTTCCGCCTACATTCGGGTTACACGGCATCAGTGCAATACTGTCTACGCTTACCGTAAACATCACTGTATCAAGTCCCAGACGTGCACCGGCAAGTGCGGCTTCACATCCGGCATGTCCTGCACCTACTACTACGATATCACAGGTTTTTTCCAGTGTTTTATTCTCCATTATTATCTTCCCTTCTTACTTCCCTACACAGAATTTGCTGAATATTTCATTTACAAGATCTTCTCCCACTGACTCTCCTACGATGCGTCCAAGGCTTTCGTATGCACTCATCAGATCTATGGAGAAAAAGTCTTCTGCCATTCCCATGTTAATACTTTCTTTTACCAGCCTCAGACTTTCTTTCGCCTCTTCAAGTGCTGCTTTATGGCGGGCATTTGTAATATATACCTCATCATTAAAAGAAAGTTCTCCATGGAAAAACATACGCCTGATCTCATCTTCAAGCTGTCTGAGTCCTGTTTCTTCCACAACGGATACAGGAATGACAGGACTTCCTGTTTTTTCTTTTAATTCTTCAATACTCACTGCGGCTTCCAGATCGGTTTTATTGTAGATGACGATACTCTTTCGACCGGAAAGAAGTTCCATGATTTCTCTGTCGTTCTCATCAAGCGGAAGTGAAGAATCCACCACATAAAGGATCAGATCCGCATCCTCAGCCATCTGTTTTGCCCTGCCGACACCGATTTTTTCCACAATGTCTTCTGTCTCACGGATACCTGCAGTATCAATCATCCGAAGTGTAATGCCGTTCAGTGAAATATATTCCTCAAGAATATCTCTGGTCGTTCCTGCGATTTCTGTAACGATTGCACGGTCTTCCCCTACAAGAAAATTAAGCAGCGATGATTTTCCCGCATTTGGTTTTCCAAGAATGACCGTCTTGATTCCTTCCTGGATCATTCTTCCGTCGTCAGCAGTTTTCAACAGGTCACTTATATTTTCACTCTCTTTTTCCACAATTTCAAGTAGTTCCTGTGGATACCCGGTAAGGTCAAAATGCTCCGGATCGTCAAGTGCTGTCTCAATATAAGCAATCTGATGTAGCAGTCTTGCACGGATCTCCCGGATTGCTTTCTGCACAGAACCCTTTAATTGCTCGACAGAGCTTTTCAGTGCCATTGAGTTTTTGGCCTGAATAACATCCATTACTGCCTCCGCCTGCGAAAGATCCAGCCTTCCGTTTAAGAATGCTCTTTTTGTAAATTCTCCCGGTTCTGCGATGATGGCACCGTTTTTCAGTACCGTCTCGAGAACTCTCTTCATGGCATATACGCCGCCATGACAATCTATTTCAACAGTGTCCTCACCTGTATATGTGTGAGGTCCTTTCATGATCATAACTAATACTTCATCTACGACTTCTTCTCCATCATATATAAAACCATAATGTATCGTATGGCTTCCCACTTCACGGATATCTTTTTTGCCGTTTTTGGAACGGTAAATGTTCGCAATCACATCCATTGCTTTTTCTCCGCTGATGCGGACGATGCCGATACCCGAAGCACTCATAGCTGTAGAAATTGCTGCAATTGTAGCGTCCATATTTCCTCCTGAAAAAGAAAGATGTTATTCAGGGTAAAAAGCACACGTCAAGCACGTGTTATTCACGCTTTCACCTAGAATAACATCTTTTAAAAATCATATATTAGTATCTTTTTAATTTTACAACTACGTGACGGTAAGGTTCTTCTCCCTCACTCACTGTCTCAACAAATTTGTTTCCCTGAAGTGCTGAGTGGATGATTCTTCTTTCATAAGGATTCATCGGCTCAAGTACTACCGGTTTTCTTGTCTTTTTGACTTTGTAGGCAATTCCTCTTGCCAGATTTTCCAGAGTTTCTTTACGGCGTCTTCTGTAATCTTCGGTATCCAGTTTTACACGGATGTAATCGGATTTTCCTTTGTTTACAACAAGGCTTGTCAGATACTGGAGGGAATCCAGTGTCTGTCCTCTCTTACCGATGAGGATTCCCATATCTTCGCCCTCGAAATCAACTTCCAGACAGCCGTCTGTTGTGTTGTATTTGGAAGTGATCGTTACTTCTCCGAGATCCATGGAAGCAAATACATCTTTCAGGAATACAAGTGCTCTCTCTTCAATATCTTTGATTTCTTCCGGATCTGTAATGATTTCTATTGCCTTTGCAGCTCTGACCGGTTTTTCTTTTGCAGGTCTTTCCTTCTGTTCTCTGACTGGTTTCTCTCTGGATACTTTTTCTTTGAACTGTTTTTCCCTGACCGGTTTCGGCTGTCTTTCTTCTTTTGCTTTTTCTGCAGAGGTCTCTTTTTTGGTTTCCGGTGCTTTGGAAACAGATTTCACTGCTGGTTTCTGTACCTCTTTCGCAGTTTCTTCTTTAAGTGCATCGATCTTAACAGAATCTATGATCTTTTCGATTTCTTTTTCTTCAGAACTTTCTTCCTTTTTGCAAGCTTTAATGATCGCCGGTTTGCTTCCGATTCCAAAAAATCCGGAGCTTCCTTCACTCACTACCTGAATATCAAGCTGATCACTGGATACACCCAGTTCAATACATGCCTTGGTAATTGCCTCATTCTTGGTTTTGGCTGAAAACTGCATATATTCACCCATGATAAAACCCCGCCTTCCCTGTTTTTTATTTATTTCTTCTTATTACGTGCATCAAAATCTCTTACCATATTTGCCTTGGCTGTGATACTTCCGGCTTTTGCGTGTGAAGCCTTTTCGTAAGCATCTTCCACCTTCTTCGCACGGCTGTTTTCATCTGTACCACTCATGCCCTTGTCAATTTTATTGATGTTTTTGACGCTCTGATGAGCCTGATTGGTGATCTTCTGAGGCGGAAGTCCTTCTTTTGCTCTCTTGGCTTCCATCTTTCTCATATTTTCATTTACCAGATCATCAATGTTCATCTTGTCCAGATGACGGTTGATCAGAAGCTGCTGGATACTTCTTACGACTGAACTGGCAATCCAGTAAATACCAAGACCTACCGGGAATGTGAAACAGAAGAATGCGGACATCAGTGGCATAACTGTGTTCATAGTCTTCATGGAGCTTGCCATTGCATTGTTGCCATCATTTCCGTTCTGCGTTGCTGCCTGCGGCATAAGCTTTAAGTTGAGCATCTGTGTTGCCCATGATAAAAGCGGAATTGCAAGTGCGGCAATGATAAGGATCAGAGATCCTGTCTTAATATAGCTCAGTGGCTGATCCGCAATGTTCAGTACACCAAAAGTCTGCATTTTCTGAATCTCACCAGCTGTTTTGCTGATCTGATCAGAAAATCCGGAAAACTGACTGATCTTCTGTAAGGATTCCCACTGAGATGGAGACAGCGCATACAGGAAATCTACGATAGAATCTGCATTTTCCGTAACCTGTCTTACTCGTGTCATCTTGTTATCTGTGATAAATTTATTAATGATATCTGTAAATCCGTCTATTGCAAGGATTTTTGTGCAGACACCGTTAAATACATTGTAAACACTTCCAACATAAGCCGGAATGTTCTGGATTACCTGATACAGGGCAAACAGAATCGGCATCTGGATTGCCAACTGAACACAGCTTCCTGTCGCAGATACACCATATTTCTGGTATACTGCCTGTGTTTCTTCCTGCATTTTCATCATGGAATCCTGATCTTTTTTTCCCTGGTATTTCTTCTGGATCTTCTGGATCTCAGGCTGCATGATCGCACTCAGCTTAGAGAATTTCTGCTGTTTGATCTGCAGAGGAGTCATACAAAGGTAAATCAGGATACTGAAAATAATAATACAAAGACCGATATTCTGAATTCCAACTGCATCCAGAACCTTGTAGATAGCATTCATGATCCAGCCCATCACTACTGCGATCTGACCAATGATCGGGGTACCACTCTTAGTAGCCAAAATCATACTTTCCAATTTTCTAGTTCCTCCTGGATTGTCTTATGAAGTATACCGTCCAAGCGGACAGCTTCTGCTCCATTTAAACTTATGGTACGGGATCATATCCTCCATGAGAAAAAGGATTACAACGTAATATTCTCCATACTGCAAGTAACCCTCCCTTAAACGCACCATATTTTTCGATTGCTTCCAAACCATATTGAGAACAGGTGGGAATATAAGGACACTTTGTTCTCTTCATCGGTGATATATATTTCTGATAGAGACGTATCAATTTAATAAGAAGTTTCTTCATTTACATCATCTCCTGCGATTCCATGCTTCCTCGCCAGATCCATAAATGCTTTCTCTATCTCATGATAGTTGGTACCATTTGCGGAGTTTCTGGCTATCACTACAATATCAAGATCCTTTTTAAATAAAGATTCATTTAAACGATAGCTTTCCCTTACCAGTCTGGTGATTCTGTGGCGGACCACACTATTCCCTACTTTTTTGCTTACTGATATTCCCAGACGATTCTTCATGTGCTGATTTGGCAACACGTACATCACCAGATACCGATTTGCTTTTGATGTTCCACGCTTATAAACCTGTTGAAAATCTCTGTTTTTCTTTAAGGACTCTGAGTATTTCATCGAATCCCCCTTCTTTTATTATAGAAGAAAAGACCACATAACTGCGGTCTTATATCTTAGGCTGATAACTGTTTTCTTCCTTTTAATCTTCTGGCAGCTAATACTTTACGGCCACCCTTTGTGCTCATACGAGCTCTGAATCCATGAACTTTAGCTCTGGATCTTTTCTTTGGCTGAAATGTCATTTTCATAGGTAAAGCACCTCCTTTATCTATTATACCTTATTCGTAATATTTTCATAGAACATCATTTCAATTATATTCATAACACCCCTGTTCGTCAAGCAAAAATCTTAAAAAATTCTACAAAATAAAGCTTTTTTTCAATTCTCAAAAGTACCCACATGCCAATGTGGAAAGTTATGGTTAACGTAAAGTTATCCACCATCTTGTGGATAACTTGTGGATAACTTCATTTTTTCCACTAAATCTATCCCCAAAAGACGACTTAATTTTACACATAACCCTAAAAAAAGCCTTTATTTTACAATATTTTTTATGTGGACACAGTTATACACAATCCTCATATGCTTTTTTCCACAACGTTCAGACTTATGTAAACCTATGGGCATTTATCCACCATTTCCATGTTATACACATGTGGACAACGTGGAAAACTTCTCTGTTTTTCTTTGATTTTCCCCACTCAAACCCTTAAATAATCATTGCTAAACAAAAGAATTTATTATAATATATAAACGGATATTTATGTCTTTTGACCTATAATATATACTTTCAAAGAAACCGGGAGATAGAAACATGGATAAAGTTATTGAAAACTGGGATAAAATTCTGCAGACAGTCAAAGCAGATTATGATGTGGGCGACGTTGCCTTTAATACTTGGTTAAAACCACTGAAAGTCTACGATGTACGGGATCATGTGATCACGATTCTGGTACCATCAGAGCAGGTTGTTTTAATAAATCTTCTTAATAAAAAGTATAAACTTCTTCTTCAGGTTACGATCTGTGAAATAACCGGAATGGAAGAGTGTGAAGTCAAATTTATATCTCCTGACGAGGCCCCTAAAAAAGAAGTTTCTTCTTATGATAATGCATCCGCATCTACAGCAATGTCTGACATTGACCGCCGCTGCGAAGAAGCTCATCTGAATCCCAAATATATTTTTGATACCTTTATCGTCGGTAACAACAATAAATTTGCCCAGGCGGCAGCCCTTGCGGTTGCAGAATCTCCGGGAGATACCTACAATCCGCTTTTTATCTACGGAGGCGCCGGACTTGGCAAGACCCACCTTATGCATTCCATCGCTCATTACATTATTGAGCATGATGAAAACAGTAAGGTTCTGTATGTTACCAGCGAAGAATTTACAAATGAGCTGATCGAGACGATCCGTAACGGAAATAACTCCGCTATGTCCAAATTCCGCGAAAAATACAGAAATATCGATGTACTTCTTGTCGATGATATCCAGTTTATTATAGGAAAGGAATCTACACAGGAAGAATTTTTCCATACTTTCAACAGCCTTCACAGTGCAAAAAAGCAGATCATCATTTCCTCTGATAAACCGCCAAAAGATATGGAAATCCTCGAGGAACGTTTCCGTTCCAGGTTCGAATGGGGGCTGATTGCAGACATCACACTGCCTGATTATGAGACCCGAATGGCCATTCTTCACAAAAAAGAAGAAATGGAAGGCTATAACATCAGCGAAGAAGTCATCAAATACATTGCTACGAATATTAAATCCAACATTCGTGAGCTGGAAGGCGCATTTAATAAAGTAATGGCAAGTTCGAAGCTCGAAAAGAAAGAAGTTACCCTTGAACTGGCAGAACAGGCACTGAAAGATATCATTTCTCCGAATGAACAGAAAGTCATCACACCGGATTACATTATTTCCGTTGTTGCCGAACACTATCATGTGACTGTTGCCGACCTCTGCGGAAACAAAAGAAGCTCCAAGATCGTTATGCCGCGCCAGATTGCAATGTATCTGTGCCGCGATATTATTGATACTTCACTTAAAACAATCGGCAAAAATCTCGGTGACCGTGATCATACCACAGTTATGCACGGGATAGAGAAAATTGAAAACGAATTAAAGGTAAATGATAACCTCAGAAACTCGATCGAGACACTTAAGAAAAAAATTAATCCACAGGGTTAAATGACTTTTCCACATACATTTTCAAAGTTTGAAAGTACTTTTACACGAAGTTATACAGTGAAGAAATCCCCGTTTTTCAAGGTTTGAAAGACTTTTTCACATATTCACACCCCCC
>OGPW01000868.1_pt1 | contig 22852 bp, 18 predicted proteins | sample 1553061 | NCBI WGS metagenome assembly OGPW01 (sample SAMEA2580292, study PRJEB22360) | human gut metagenome | biome: human gut; feature: human-associated habitat; material: faeces | place: Denmark | collected 2008/2010
AAAAAAAAAAAAAATAAAAAAAAAAAAAAAAAATACACCCCAGCCAATATAATGGCTGCTGTAATTTTTTCTGTTTATCTGAATAAGGGAAGATTAGTATTCCAGTTTCCACATATATCTTCTCTGGCTCAGCGGATGATCACGAACGATTGACAGCTGTTCTGCGTATACTCTGAGAACGCCTGTGATAACCATCGGGCTGAAGTATTCGGCAACTGAAGATGGAACGAAATTGCTGAGACCAAAATCTTTTGCATCGATTACTGTTGTTTTTGCATCGAATCTGTTAAGGAAATCCAGCGCTCTGGAATCCATTTTACGGGTTCTGCCGTCATTCATAAGAAGAAGGAATGGAACATCTTTTTCTACAATTTCGAATGGTCCATGGAAGAATTCGCCATCATGGAAGGAACCGGAGTTGATCCACTGCATTTCCATAAGCAGACAGATGGAGAAAGAATAAGCAACTTTCTGGGTTGCACCGGAACTCATAACATAGATAACAGGTGAATCCTTGTATGCTTCTGCAAATGCTTTTGCAGGTGTGAGAGAATAGGATACAGCATCTTCGATTGCTGCATAGATGTTCTCAGAACCTTTTACCATGTCTTCATAGTGATCATATCCTTCATACTGATTCAGGACTTCAACAGCAAGCATCAGGATATTGTTCATCTTTTCAAGTTTAGCTGCATAGTCTTTCTCGAATCCATGAACGATAACATAATCTGCATTTTTTGCAAGCGGTGAATTTCCATCATGTGTAACAGCGATTACTTTTGCTCCTTTTTCCTGGGAGAGTTTGGCAGCTGCAACAGTTTCCGGTGTTGTTCCACCAAGGGAGCATGCAATTACAATTGCTGTTTCATCAAGGGAAACAGGAGTTGCATAGTTGAATTCGTTTGCTGTGTAGAAGCTTGTACGGATTTTTCTTGCATTACAGTCCATAAAATACTGTGCAGGATACTGTTCAGCAGATGATGCACCACATCCAACAAAAAATAAGGTGTTGATTTCCGGGCGTTCTGCTTTGATAGCTTCAATAATCTGTTTTGGTGTCATAGTATACGTACCTCCTTGATATGATTAATTCATATGTTGTATGCATACATTATATGATGAATCCGAAGATATGTCAATACAAATTTCACCGGCAATGTCTACTGAAAAATATTCTTTAATTTCACGAAGATTATCAGTCTGGCCAAGAACCCACATTAGTTTTGTCATTGCTGCTTCTGTGGTCATATCGTATGCCTGGATTACTCCTTTTTCAAGTGCCAGACGACCAGTCTCATATACAGACAGGTTACTTCCTTCGTATCGACACTGGCTTCCTGCAAGAACCAGCATTCCTTTTTCTGTGATTTCGCCTATTTTGCCTATAAAATCATTATTTACGAAAGGCATTCCTCCAAGACCGAAACCTTCTATAAAGACACCACGGCAGCCTCTGTCACAGAGAATATCCAGAATGTCCGGTTTGATTCCAGGGTAAAGCTTCAGAAGTGCCACATTATCAGAATAGGCTGTCCGGGGCTGAAAAATTCCTTTTTTTTCAACAAGATTGTTTTTAAATACTCTTAAACCTAAAGAGATTATTTCGCCAACGTATGGATAGTTGATACTTTCAAAAGCATCAAAACTCATAGTCCGGACCTTGGAGGCCCGGCAGCCCAGCATTACTTTGCGGTTAAAAGCGACAAAAATACCAGGATAACCGCTTGCGGCCATATGAATTCCACAGCGACAGTTTTCCAGTGCATCAGCAACAGGATTGGCGATAGAAAGCTGACTGCCGGTGATAACCACAGGTATGGAAATGTTTTGAAGCATAAATGATAACATGGATGAAGTATATGCCATAGTATCTGTTCCGTGGATTACTACGATACCATGGTAATCATAGCTTTTCTGACTGATCAGTTTTGCCAGTCCTGCCCAGTCGGTGGGGCCTATATTGGCGCTGTCCAGAGAACAGAAATCCTCTGTCTCCAGTTCCAGGTTTTTGGAAACCATACGGAGTTCTTCAAGCATATCGTTACTGCTCATTCCTGGTATGAGTCCGTTTGTGCCTTTAACTGAAGAAAGGGTTCCCCCTGTATTTATGATCAGAATCTTTTTTGACATGTTTGGCTACCTCCAGTGTATATTGATAAAATTGTAGTTGGGAATTATTACCCTGTCATTAACTATTATCTTATAGCATGATGTACGCAAAGTAAAGAAGATAATATGTAATATGACGTATAAAATGTTGTTGACATACGTTATAATACATGTTAATATTGGTTCATCAAAACATCCGGATGATAATTGTAAAGAATAACAAGAGTATATCAGGAGGGTATGAAGTGTGGAGAAAGTAAGAAAGATTATATCTGAAATTGTTGAAAAACAGGAAATTAATACAGTGTATTTTGTAGGCTGTGGAGGATCTTTAAGCGGATTTTTCCCTGCTAAATATTTCCTCAGTGAAGAAACAAAGAAAATCAAAGTAGGATACATGAATGCAAATGAATTTGTTCATGCAACACCTAAAGAAATAGGTAAGGACACAGTGGTTATTACAGCATCTCAGAGGGGGAATACTGCCGAAACTGTAAAAGCAACAGCTGTGGCTAATGAGTTGGGAGCTGCAACAGTAGGTCTTACTTTCCAGGTACCGTCTCCTCTTTCTGATACTGCACAGTATGTGATTCAGTATGAGTTCGGTCCGGAATCTGTTGTGGAAAATCAGAAGGTTTCTTACGGATTTAAGCTTGCACTGGAAATTCTTAACGAAGAAGAAGGCTATGAAAAATACGATGAAATGGTGCAGGCACTGGCAAAATTAAACGATATTGTAGTACAGGCAAAGAAAGATATAGTTCCTGATGCTATTAAATGGGCATGGGAATTTAAAGATGATTCTGTAATCTATACGATGGGCAGCGGCGCCTGCTGGGGACCGGCACATCAGGAAGCAATCTGTATCTTTATGGAGATGCAGTGGATTAATGCAAGTGTTATCCATTCTGGTGAATTTTTCCATGGCCCATTTGAAATTACAGACAAAAATACAGCATTTCTTATGATGAAATCCTGTGGTCACACACGTCCGCTGGATGACAGAGCACTTGATTTCATCAAAAAATTCAACAACCGTATTTTTGTACTTGATGCATCTCAGTATGGAATTAATGAACTTGGTGAGCTGGCTGAATACCTTGAACCAATGTTTTATAACAATGTGATCGGTGTCTTTAATAATCTCATTGCAGATGCAAGAAAACATCCACTGACCACCAGAAGATATATGTGGAAATTCCCATATTAATAAAAGGAATTGGATACTCAAAAGGGGGGACGTGTTCCCCCTTTTTATGTTTCCGAAGGAAAATACTGAAAGAAGGGAACATTATGCTGAACCAGAATTCGACAATACCGTTATACGAACAGGTAAAAGAAGCAATAAAACTGAAGATAGAACAGAAAGAATGGAAGGAAAATACCAGAGTTCCATCGGAAACGGAATTAATGAAAATCTATGAAGTAAGTCGTGTTACTGTACGTAATGCACTGGCACTTCTGGTAGATGAAGGATATCTGGAGAAAAAGCAGGGAATAGGTACTTTTGTTTCCAAACCCAGAATCAAAAAAATCATTTTCCATCGTGCAAGTTTTACCCAGAGCTGTGCAGGTGCAGGCCTGGTGCCCGGAACGCAGGTCCTCAAAAAAGAAGTGGTTGAAGGAAAAAACAGCTATCGTAAAAGTCTGCAACTGGAAGCGGACGACAAAGTAGTTCACATTGAAAGGTTAAGATTTGCTGATAATGAACCCGTATCATTGGAGCATATGTTCTTTTCTTATAAAAAATATGGATTTCTTTTGTGGGAAGATCTTGAAAAGTCAGTTTATTCTATTATAAAAGAAAGAATGAAAGTGGATCTGACTTTTGAAAACAAAAAAAACAGAAATATTCTTTCTGTAGAAAAGGCTGGAAGTCGTATGGCAAAGATTTTTGGCGTGGCACCCTCAGAACCGGTATTTATAATGGAAACTCTGATACATTCAGGAGATGACCCGGTATATATAGGAAAGGATTACTGTCTTGGAAGCAGATTCTGTTATGAAGTAACACCTGGAGATCATGGGGAAAAAGTATAATAAATGATATCCATGTTGACGGCTACATGGTATATTTCTGTTGCGTGAAGTAAAGACATGCGCCTATATGTGGGTTATAGCGATGAGACTCCAGTTTATCCTAGTCTTCAAATTCATGAGATAGGGTCATTATCCAGACGTTATGGAATGAAAGTGTGGCATCTTATCTGAAAAATAAAAACTGAATATGGAACTAAAACACGAGCAGTTAGTCTGTGAAAAACAGGCTGGCTGCTTTTTTCGTCGGGTGGTACAAGATGATAGAAAAAGAGTGCTTAATTGTGTTATACTCAGTTTGAAGTATGGGAAGTATAGATGGACGATTAAATCAAGAAAAGTGGATATTCGATATGAAAAGTGGACATTCAGGACAAAAAAGTGGACATTGAAATATAAATTCAAGAAAAAAGAGGAGCAAAATATATGAAGGTACAGGAAAGGCTAATCAGTTATGTGACAGTGCGGACACCGAGCAATGAAGAAAGTGAGACGGTTCCGTCTTCGATGTGTCAGTTTGATCTGGCACGAAAGCTGGAAAAAGAAATGCAAGAACTTGGTCTGACAGAAGTCGTTCTTGATGATAAGTGCTATCTGTATGGTAAACTTCCGGCGACGAAAGGAAAGGAAAATATCCCGGCGATTGGATTTATTGCACATATGGATACCGTATCTGACTCCTGTGAAAATGAAATCCATCCGATAATTACAGAAAATTATGATGGTGGAGAGCTTGTACTTGGGACAAGCGGTCTGACATTAAATCCAAAAGAATTTCCTCATCTTGCAGAATTGAAAGGCCGTACACTTATCACCTCAGATGGAACAACGATTCTGGGTGCGGATGACAAGGCAGGAATTGCCGAGATCCTGACTATGATCGAAAGAATCCAGGCAGAAAAATTGCCGCACGGAACAATCTGCGTAGCATTTACTCCGGATGAAGAGATCGGAATGGGAGCAGAGCATTTTGATTTAGAACAGTTTGGCGCAGAGTATGCATATACACTGGATGGGGATTCAGAGGGAGAAATCCAGTATGAGAATTTTAATGCATGCAAAGCAGAATTTGAAGTTAAAGGTTTCAATGTACATCCGGGAGAAGGCAAGGACACGATGATCAATGCCAGCCTGGTTGCGATGGAAATCAATAATTGTCTGCCGTCTATGGAGACACCGAGAGGAACGGAAGATTATGAAGGATTTTATCATCTGATCAGTATGCAGGGGGAAGTTGGCGAAGCAAAACTTAATTATATTGTTAGAGATCATGATAAAGCAGGATTTGAGGAGAGAAAAAAGACACTCCGTCTGATTGAGAAAAATTTAAATGAAAAGTGGGGCGAAGGTACGGTAACACTCAAGATCACCGACCAGTACCGCAATATGAAAGAAATTGTGGAAGAGCATATGCACCTGATAGATCATGCAAAGAAAGCATGCGAGACAGCAGGTGTAACGCCGCTTGTTCTTCCAATTCGTGGAGGTACAGATGGTTGCCAGTTGAGTTTTAAAGGACTGCCGTGTCCAAATCTCGGAACAGGAGGCCATGCTTTTCATGGACCTTATGAACACATCAGTGTAGAAGGAATGGAAAAGAGTGTGGAGATCCTTCTTGCACTGGTTTAAATTCCACGGCATGTTTCCTTTTCCAGAGTGGAAAAAGATTTCTCTGGCAGATATAATTCCTGCGCTGTTCAATGCTGATCGCATGAAAAAAGGTCTTCCACATATCTGTATATTCATCTTCATAGGATTCTGTCTGGCGCAGAGTTTCGAATTCTTCGTCTGTCAGGTAACGCAGATAGTTTTCGCCGTCTTTTACGTGTACACAGGCCGTCTTGCGGTTATCATCAATGATCATCCAGTGTTCGGAGGGCATACGGTCTGAGAAATGGTTTCCGACCAACATGATCACGTCATTTTGGGGCTCCAGATGACAGACATAAACTTTAGAATCCAGACTCTGAAAACGGGCAAATTCGCGGAAATGGTGTGCCTCATTCGATACTCTTCGGCGAATTTCCAGGAGTTTCATGACATGTGGATTGGTATATTGTCCAAGTACGGTGCTTCCGACTGCAAAACCCACACGCAAAAAGTTATAGATTGCCTGCAGAGAGTCCTCATCTGCACACAAAGTGGCATAGTAAACGTTCAGGTATGCTTCCTCGGAAATGCTTCTGCGGATGGAACGGATTACTTTTTCTGCTCTGGAGGCGTCCCCATCTATATGAATGTATTCATCAAATAATGTCTGCTGAAATACAGGTTCTTTTTTTAGCTGAATCTGGTTATGGCCAATCCGCAGAGCCTCCGACCATGCGTCGTAAATACAGGTCATGATGTCTGTCAGGCGGTCTTCGCAAGTGTATACTTTCATATGTTTATCCTATTCCGAAATCGGCAAGGGTCATCTGAGAGTATGTCTCATTGGCATGCTGCATTTTCCAGAGATCCTTCGTATCAACATGAATTAATTGTCTGGTAATATAGGCCTCTTCGATGGGGGTATGATACATCTGCTTTCCTCCACAGGTAATAAAATAGTGTGCGCGTTTCAGTACGACACCCATTTTTTTCAGACTTTCGAAGGTTAAGCGTCCGTATTTCCGGGCATAGGTGATGCGGCTGGCTGATTTGGGACCGATACCGGGAACACGAAGTAAGGTGGCATAAGAGGCCGTTTCTACTTCTACCGGAAAATGTTCCAGATGGCGCAACGCCCAGTCACACTTTGGATCCAGCAGTTCATTAAAGTTTGGCTGAGACTCAGATAACAGTTCCGTCGCCTGAAAACCATAGAAACGAAGAAGCCAGTCTGCCTGATACAGGCGATGCTCACGCAGAAGCGGTGGAGGTGTTCCGAGCTGAGGCAGGTTGGTATCGTCATTTAGTGGAATATAAGCGGAGTAAAAAACTCGTTTCAGATCGAATCCCTGATATAATGCCTGTGTCGTTTGCAGCAGGGTATAGTCACTCTCTCCGGTAGCGCCGATGATCATCTGGGTGCTTTGCCCTGCCGGCGCGAAGCTGCGCCTCAGATCTGACATGTCGAGAGGAGCCAGCTGGCAGGCATTTTCCCAGGTCAGAGCATGTTTGCAGAGTTTGTTTTCACCTGGAAAGGAAGAGGTTTTTTGAAGATGCTTTTCTGAGTGAAAACTGCCATGGAGTCGTGCATCTGTATTTTGCGCATTAAGTTTTTCTTTGAATTTATTCTTGGAATTATCCGAAAAGACACTATGGTTTAAAAACTGATTTCCACGGCTTCGTTCCATGTATGCGGACTTTCCGATCGCCATCCGGTGAGAGGCAATCGTACTCTGTACTTTCCCCATAGGATTTAAGATGTTCTGCATGGTTTTATTGGGTGCCAGTGAACGCAGAGCATCCTCAGTAGGAAGTTCCAGATTTACACTGATACGGTCGGCCAGATAACCGGCTGCGGCAAGCAGCTCATCTGATGCGCCGGGAATTGTTTTTACGTGGATATAGCCATTAAAATGGTATTTCGTACGGAGCAGAAGCAATGTCTCGCACATTTTTTCCATAGTATAGGTAGGATTGCGCAGGACACCGGAACTCAGGAACAGCCCTTCGATATAATTTCTTTTGTAAAATTCAACGGTCAGTTCACAAATCTCCTGAGGTGTAAAAGTGGCGCGCTTTACATCATTGCCGGATCTGTTGATACAATATTTGCAATCATAGGCACAATGATTTGTCATCAGGATCTTGAGAAGGGAGATACATCTTCCGTCTGCAGCAAAACTATGACAGATGCCGCATGCTTCTGCATTGCCGAGCTCTCCTTTCTTTCCCCGGCGGCTGGAACCGCTTGAAGTACATGCAACATCATATTTTGCTGCGTCTGCAAGAATCTGTAGTTTCTCCTGTGTGGTGTAGTTTTCATTTACAATTGAGGTGGTCATATTTGTATTATACAAACATCTGTTCGAAAATGCAAGAGAAAATAGAACAAATGTTTGCAAAAAACCATATAATCTTATTACAAAATGGCATGTATAGTCAGCTTTACGGATTAATAATAAAGCGTTCCACACGATCCATTGTAGTTTTCAGGATGGAAAGATCGGTCTGCACATCGCCGGTTTCCAGAGAATGGTTGGCATTTTTGGTAAGGAAAAGAGGAACTTCTTTTTGTGCTGCGAGTGCCTGGACAGAATCTGTTTCGGCCCACGGATCAGCAGTGCCGTGAAAGGCAATACTTCCCTGGAGTGGAAATGAAAAAGTTTCTGCCAGTGGAGTAAACAGGATACTTTTTGCCTTTAAATTGTGTCTGAAAGCATAGGCAGAAGATATGGCTGTGCCAATGCTTTTGGAAATAAAAAGAATGCTGCCATAGGAACCCCAGTCAATGTCGTGCAGAAGCTGTTCTGTCTGTTCCGAGGCAAGTTCAAATGCCTGTTTCATTTTGGCAGAATCGCCTCTGATGTTTTCAGGGAGCGTGCCATAAGACATGGTCTGAATCTGATAGCCGTGTTTTTTTGCAAGACGGGTTGTGTAATAAAGAAGTGGTTTGTCAGCAGTATATCCGATGCCGGGAAAAATAACAGCCAGTTTTGGCGCATTTTTGTCTGCTCCGGCAGTGTATGCGGAAGCTTTGTCATAGAGCATCTGCTCATGAAGTTTTTCCTGAAGATCCTTTAAAGTGGTGGAAGTCATACAGAGATCTGACGGAAGGTAATCATAATCTGTGATGACACCGTTTTCTTCCGCAGAATAAACAATGTGTGAAGCACCCATGAGCTCCATATCTTCTTCAATATCTGAAAGTAATTCTTCGTATGTTTTCATTTTGATCAAATCCTTTTTATAATGTAGGGGTAAAAAACAAGATAATTATGGCATGTTTTAGCGGAGCTGGCAAGAAAATCCGTTGTTGCTCATAATAGCAATTGTGGGATTCGTCATTACAAAAGTATAAGTCAGGACAAGAGAGTGTGCATAACGATATTGCCCGTTTACTCTTGTGATGGTATCATAAAATATAAATAATAAATATTTTCAGAGGAGAACTCAGATGGCAATATCACAGGATGAGACATTAAAAGGAAATGAAAAAATAGAAGAAGCAATTCTGGGATTACAAAAAGAAACTTCGCAGGAAATGCTGGCGCATGTACTTACGGTTATCCGCCGGAGAATGAACGAAAACGGACAGGTGATCGTTGCTGTGGAGATGAATCCCGGAAATACTCAGATGGCAGTAAAAAGTGTCCGGACTGAAGATGGAAAGTGTTGGTGGTATGCGTTTACCAGTTTTGATGAGGAGATGAAAGGCCCGGAATCGGTAAAATCCACTTTTCTGACAGATATAGGGAAATTGTTTGATGCAGCAATGACTGTTCCGGAAATCGAGGGTGTGATTCTGAATCCGTGGAATCGTACGATCATGCTTGATAAGCAACTGATCCGAATCATTAAACCAGAAAACAAGTAAGAATTAAGAAAATCATAAAAGGTGAGAGGCGCTGTGTATGACAAAGAAAGAAGAAATACTTGCATATTGCATAAAAGAAAACAGGAAACTGACAGCAAAAGATATTCTCAGTGCTTTATATCCGGGGAAACCTCAGCCGTATATTAATACACAGATTAATGAATTGATAGCAGAGAGAAAACTGATCCGGGAAGAGACTAGACCTTATACGGTGCATGTTCCGGCGCTGGGTGAAGAAATATGGGAGATTGTAGACCACTCGAGGCGGGGAAGAAGTGAGATCAGTACATCAGGGGAACACAAAGCGAGAGAAGCAAAAAGAGCGGATGTCCCCAGCCCATGTACAGAGGAAGTGGAAAAATATCTGTCGGGCTGGAATGGACTGGAGAACTATACTTTGCAGGAACGGGCATTGAATAAGCTTTTTTTTCAAACATATCCTCATAATACAGAAATTGAAGATGTTTTGGTAAAAGTTTCCGCGCTGAATGATTTTTACAGTACACAGATATTTTCAGTATATCCGGTTGCAAAACATATTTTAAATTTACATATAGATGAACGACTGGCAGCAGGAGATGTTACACTGGTAAATGAGATTGCATCAGTAACAATGGAAAGTGGTGCGGAGAAACACTTCTATTCTTTTGCAACAAAATACTGTAGTCATCATCAGCCGGAAAAATATGCGATTTTTGACAGCTATGTGGAGAAAGTACTTAAGTATTTTCGAAATGTGGACGGATTCAGTGAATTTTCGGATTTCGAACTCAAAGATTATGCAATATTCAGCAGAGTGCTGGACGATTTTCGCGAATTTTATGATCTTAAACAATATGATTTAAAGCATCTGGATCGTTATTTATGGCAGCTTGGCAAGGATAAATTTCCGAAAAAATATTATAAGTAGAAACGAAAGTATTTCCACTGCTTTTTTTATAAAAATAAAACTGCGCCATAGCCTTGGTAAGTCATTGCGCAGCGATTTTGTTCAAGCAGATTTTATAGATGCAATAGAGGAAAACCAGGAGTATAATAAAGGCATAATCAGATTTAACGCAAAGGAGAAGAGCGTGTATGAAAAAGAAACCTATTACCGTATCATCCATCCTGAGCAGATTTCTAATTTTTGCAATAGCATTTCTGATCATAGGATGTTTCACCGGAGTATCACCGGTAAAGGCCGACTTCGAACAAAAGATACAATTGAACCGCTGCTATGCCAACGGTAGCGAAATCAACATTGAATCCTATGTTCAGGGAAGCCAGTATGATTATGTACAGATTTATCGTGCGGACAGAGACCCGTCGCAGGGAGGTACCTTTGTACTTTTAGATCAGATGCTTATCTCAACCAATTACTGGTATTCGGATTCTTATGGAGGAAAGTACTGGTATACATCAGGGGATAATGACAAAATAACCTGCTATTCTCATTCTTGCAGTGTAGATGAAGATGTTGTTTTTGTGGATTCTACTGTAGAGGCAGGACACAGCTATTACTACAAGCTTGTAATGCGGAGCGACTGGGAAGATTCATGGCCTGCGATCAGCTCCAATGTTGTTTCTGCAACAGTCAAATTATCCGCTCCGGTAGTGACAAGATGCCATTCTTATAATAACAAAAATGTTAAACTTTGTTGGAGCTGCACTCCAAAAGCCAAAGGTTACCAGATATACAAATACACTGGAAAAAAATGGAAACGAATAAAGACAATTAACAAAAAATCGACTCTCGCTTATACAGATAAAAAAGTAAAAGCAGGAAAAACCTACAAGTATAAAATCCGTTCATACAGCATTGTATCTGGGAAAAAGATTTACAGCAGCTTTAGCTCTGTTCGTAAGGTATCACTGAAACGTCCTACTGTGCGTGGAAATTACAAGGCCAACAGTGTCTATGGCCCTTCGCTGAATTCCAGCCAGCTTATGCAGGTTCGAAGAGTTGTTCAGAGCTTCAAGACCAATTATATCCGAAAGGGAATGAGCGAGTATGATAAGGCTCTTGCAGCTTTCCTTTATCTGAGAAGCAACTGCAGTTATGCGAGACGTGGCTGGCAATACAATAATGCCAATAATGCATGGGGAGCCCTCGTTTACAACGAAGCTCAGTGTTCAGGTTTTGCCAGAGCCATGAAAGCGCTCTGTGATGGAGTCGGAGTCAAGTGCAAATATGTACATGCAAATTCCAAAGCCGTTAATCCGAGTCATCAGTGGAATGAGATCCGCATTAATGGCAAGTGGTATATTGTGGATGCCCAGAGTGGATTTTTCCTTGCCGGATCGAACACCTGGAAAAATATGATGGGTATGCGTTGGAATACGAAAGGTCTTCCTAAATGCAGCGCCAGTGATCACAAAAAATTTGGATTTTATGGCAGTATTGTATAATAATATTTGAAATAACATAAGAGAAGCCTCCGCTTAAATCTTGCGATTTTGAAGCGGAGGCTTTATTTTACATATTCATTTTACTTCCACAAGTTCGATTGTGAAGTTCAGTTCTTTGCCTGCCATTTCGTGGTTTGCGTCAAATGTGATGGTTGTTTCTTCTTTTGCTGTGACTTTAACCGGGAATGGCTGTCCGTACTGGTTGGACAGATATACCTGCTGTCCGACCTCCAGATCCTCTGATCCAGGAAGCTGTGCGATCTCAAGTGTAAAGATGGCATCCGGATTTGCCTGTCCGTAAGCTTCTTCCGGCATCAGATGAACTTCTTTGATCTCGCCGACTTCCATGTTTGCAACGGCAGCATCAAAGCCTTTGATCATCTGTCCTGCACCGCAGATAAATTCCAGTGGTTCTCCGCGGTCATAGGAAGAATCAAACTGGGTTCCGTCGTTGAAGGTTCCTTTGTAATGGGTACGACAGGTTTTTCCTACGTTTGGTCCTGTGATATCGCTCTTGTGGCCGCCGCATCCACCGCAGCTTCCACCGCAGGAATGTCCCTCTTCATGGCTTCCGCAGGAATGCCCTTCTTCGTGGTGATGGTGATCACAGTTTGCTCCTGTAGAAACCAGTTCACCTTTCAGATATGCTTCTACAACATCATCGGTGTTTCCCTGTGCACCGGCAACCATCTCGATTCCAGCCTCTGTGAGTGCTGTCTGAGCGCCTCCGCCGATACCACCGCAGATCAGAACGTTGATACCCTGCTCTGCCAGAAGGCCTGCCAGTGCGCCGTGTCCAGTTCCGTTGGAACCGATCACTTCGCTTGAAACAACCTTGTTGTTTTCTACTTCATAAACCTTGAAGTTTTCTGTTTTTCCAAAATGCTGGAATACATTTCCGTTATCATAAGTAACTGCAATTTTCATTGTAAAAATCCTCCAATTCATACTATGTCGCTCAGATTAGTATATCTTGTCAGGCAAATAAAAGCAACCTCTAAGCGGTTACCATTTTTTGGAGTCTGTCCAGATCGGCAGCATCCGGATGGGATAATGCTTTGTCAAAGTTCTCAATCAGCATGTCCAGATTCGGCATAGGATCTGGCTGCTCTTTCATTTTTACATAACGTGCTCTTACAGAGCCCGGCATCCTGCCCTGACACATATACTCCCCAACCACGGTATTGCTCTCATTAATAAGCTTTTTGACATTGTCAAGGATATTTGTGAAATACTCTTCACTGCCACCGAATCCGGCTGTCCCAAACAGAAAGATTTTTCTGTTTTTCAGCTTCGCCAGCAGTTCTGCTGTAGCTTTGTCCGCACTTCCCTTATCTGTCCAGAATCCAATATACAATGTTTCTGAAGCAGGAACGTCTCCTTCAACTGCACCAAAAAGATCGCAGTTTTCCTGCGGCAGTGCCTCATGGATCGCATCAGCCAGTTTTCTGGTGTTTCCTGTTTTACTGTTAAATATAATTGAATATCTGTCTTTGTTCATCTCTCAGCGCACCTTTCATTATTTTTTGTTATACCTATTGTAGTCTTCTTACTTATATTAATGCAATAAGATTTTTTTGATAAATGGTATGACCGTTATATGAAGTTGAGGACAAGAAGATTATTGGAACTGAACTTCAAGATTGAACTTGTCGAAGTAAAATAATCAGCCTGAGCCAGAAACATAGCGCGGTTTTTGTCACATAATGTCGAACTGTTTTTATAGACGGAAAGACCATAACGTGCTACCATTAAAGAAATAAAGTTGTAACAATTCTACAGAACATCTCTTTTTCTTTAATGAGCAACAGCCTCATGTCTGACATTCAAAAACCGTTCTGGTTGATAAGGGGAATCTCCATGTTTCAGTCAATATTGTTGGATGGATTTCCACAGGAAACAAAATATGTACGAAAGAAAAAGACCAGAGCGAGAAGTTCTGGCCTTTTTCTGTAGATGGTATTCCGTGAGGTGCTTTGCCATGAAGATGATAACATAAAGAGACATGCAGAATCCCGTTGCATTGTTGATGGAGTGAAGATTATAATGAGGTAAATGGTAATTATCCGACAGGTAGTAACTGTGAGGGTGCTGAACAGTTGCAGTAATGATAGAATCGATTAAATGAGAGTGAGGCAGATAAAAATGGCAAAAATTTGTGTTATAAAGAAAAATGATGAGTATTCTGTGGATTTTCAGACAGGAAAGTAAAATGAAAAGAAAAGAACGTTTGCGTTATTATAGTCTGTATACAGTGATTTTTGCAGTACTCAGCTTTCTGGTATTCTGCATATTCATCAAAAATGGAAGATCCTTCGTCTATGAATCCAATGGAGAAGATGGGATTGCTCAGCATTATATGTCACTTGTATATTTGGGAAATTATCTTCGGGATATTCTGCATAATCTGTTTATAAACCATAAGTTGATTATTCCACAGTGGGATATGACGCTGGGGCTTGGGGCAGATGTGATCACTACCATGAATTATTATGTGCTGGGGGATCCGCTGAATTTGCTTGCAGTATTTGTATCCCCTGAAAAAACGGAATATTTGTATACATTTTTGATCGTTTTAAGGATTTATCTTGCAGGGCTGGTCTTCTCTGTGTATTGCAGACACTGGAATTTCAGACCATTTTATATCCTGCTGGGAAGCTACATATACTGCTTTGGAAACTTTGCTTTATATACAGGAATCATGCATCCGTTTTTCCTGAATCCGATGATTTATCTTCCTCTGTTGCTTCTTGGCATTGAGAAGATTTTTGAGAGGAAATCACCGGCAGTTTTTGTATTGTCTGTGTTTCTGTCGGCGGTCAGCAATTTTTATTTCTTTTATATGCTGTCAATTTTTATGTTTATTTATGCAGTTTTCCGATATGTAATGATTTTTCATAAAATCCAGCTGAAGGAACTTGTGGGATGGCTGATCAGATTTATTGCATTGTACGTACTGGGAATCGGGCTGGCGGGATTTTTGTTTTTGCCGAATGCACTTTCAATACTGACTTCATCCAGAATGAGCGTTGCACATTATGTTCCGCTGCTCTATCCAGCGGAGTATTATCAGCAGTTTCTGGCTTCTTTTGTGTTTAATAACTGCGGATATTATACACTTATGGGATTTTCGTCAATGGCACTTTTGAGCATGTTTCTGCTTTTTATGAAAAAAGGAAACCTGCATCTGAAAATCGGAACGGGGATTCTTGTGGCTTTTCTGGCAATTCCGTATGTAGGACATGTGTTGAACGGATTTACTTATGTATCAAACCGCTGGAGCTTCGTTTTGGCGTTTCTGGTGGCGCTGATTTCTGTTAAAATGCTTCCGGAGCTTAAGACATTGACACGCAAAGAAAAAATAAAGCTTTGTTTTGTGCTTCTTATATATACGCTCCTTGCACTCTTTCCGCCAGCATCCCGTGAGAAAGGCAATTTTGCGGCAGTTGTGCTTGTGTGGTGCTGCCTTTTAGTGATACTGATGATATTGCAGCTGCGTGTCTCCTTGCGTAAAGCTTGGAACGGAATGTATATGTTTGTGCTTATAGGCTGTACTGTGGCGGGAATTTTGCTGAATGCCTGTGCCAGATATGCCTCATTTGGAGCAGATATGGCGCAGAAGTGTACAGAGTCTGGTAAAGTACTGGAAACGGTAACCGGAAATGCAAACCGTCTTTTGCAGGAGAGTGGAGATAATGCAGTTGACGTCCGGATGGATACAGCAGGCATTAATTTCAAAAAAAATATTCGTAACGGTGGATGTATACAGAACGTAAACAGTACAAATTTCTATTTCAGTACGACGAATACTGCTGTAGCAGAATATATGCGTGAGATGTATCTGAATACGGCATTTGAGCAGAGCTTTACAGATCTTGACGGCCGGTTTGTGCTGAATGCGCTGGCCGGATGCGAATATACTACAGTTTATAAGGGAAAGGAAGAGCAACTTCCTTATGGATATGAAGAAAAGATAAAAGAAGATGATACTTATGCAATGTATCGGTCTGGCAGCTCACTTCCTTTTTCTTATGTGTACGACAGTTATATGGACAAAGAGGATTATGATAAACTTTCAGTCACAGAAAAACAGCAGGCTGCACTGCAGGTATGTGTGGTTGATAAAGACGAGGAACTGACGGGACTGAACGAGGCATCAGAATCTGTGAAATACACAGATCAGGAGATTCCGTATGAGGTAGAATCATCAAAAGATGTGAAAGTTCTTGAAGATGGTTTTAAAGTCAGCAGGAATGGTGGCAGTATTACATTAAAGTTTGATGGCCTGGATGAAAGTGAAATATATCTGATTGTGGAAGATATGGATTATCAATCAGAGAAGCAGGAACTGGAAGAGGCGGCTGCGGTCAATCTGAACATAGAATATGAGAACAATAAAAAGACGATTCACTATATGACGGATAAAAATAATTTTTACTGTGGGGTGAAGGATTTCCTTGCAAATATGGGATACCACAGAGGCGGCGGAAAGGAGATGACAATCTCTTTTCAGAAAGCCGGAACTTATACTTTTTCGGATTTCAGAATTGTTTGTCAGCCGGTAAAAGATTTTTCAGAAATGACCGCTGCATGTAAACAGAATGGTCTTTCTGACGTGACCTTTGAAGGAAATTCCATGACCGGAACGATAACAAATGAAGAGAGCCAGATGCTGTGTATCACGATACCGTACTGTGAGGGATGGACAGCATATGTGGATGGCGAAGAAACCAACCTGTATCAGATAAATACGTTGTATTCAGGCATATATCTGACACCGGGGAATCATACGGTTCAGATGACCTATCATACCCCGTTTCTTTGTGAAGGAGTATGGATCAGTCTGTGCAGCTTGCTTATATTTACGGGAATCATGAGACAGTACAACACGAAAAAGAAGAAGCTTGAGTATGTCTGAAAGGAGGAGCCGGGAAATGAAAATGATAAATGGAGTATCTATGATTCCGTTTGGTCTGCTTGCAGGTTTTGCAGACCAGAATGAGATACGCATCATAGAACTTGCGGAAAACGGTTTCCGATTTCGGATGGCAAAGAATCAGAAAAATATAAAAAATACAGAAAGCTTCAGAATCTGTTTTTACGATGGGGAAATATCTGATTATCGAGAAATCATTTTGCAGAAATTTCATATAGAAAAGCCAGAAGAAGAAAAGTTTTATTTTACTTATTCCGTATTTACAGAGCAGGAGGACTTTCGAAAAGAAGTACAGGGACTGCTCAGACGTTATACCCGATATATTCATCTGAAAACAGAAGAAGACGATGCTGCGCTTGCTGAAGCACTGACCGGATATCCTGCAGAAAAAGATGAAATTTTCGCGAAAAATCTGACAGAACAGAAAAATATATGGTTTCAGGATGTCCCGGAAACAAAACTCGCAGAGGTTTTGTGTGAAGCGCAGGAATTTGCACTGGAGCTTGATCGCCCGGAACTGTACAGGATGTACCTTGAAGAAAATATTCAGGATTTTATGAAACATTACTGGGAGCAGACATTTTTTGCATTTTCCGGGGAGATACAGGAGTGTGTTCCGGACAGGCTTTACATCGGAAATCAGTTCTGTCATCTGCTGTTTCCGGAGGAAAAGACACTGAAATTTCTGCTTGATAAAGCATACAGGGAGGGCCTGGCAATCACGATTGTATACACATATGTACGCGAAAACCTGTTGAAAAACACCGAAAAAATGCTTCGTATGGTGGATAACTGGTGCGAAGAAAAACAAAAAGATGTAGAAATTGTGGTAAATGACTGGGCGGTACTCTCTATGGTGAAAAAGACCCCGCATCTGAAACTGTGCATGGGAACTTTGCTCAACAAAAGAAAAAAAGATCCCCGGATGAAATACAAAAAAGGAGCGCTGGAATTTTACAGTGAAAACAGTCTGAATGCAGATTTTTACAGAGATTTTCTACGGGAGAAGTGCGGATTTCAGCGCTTTGAATGGGAGAGCTGTGGTTATTATCAGCGTTTTCCGAAAGGAAAAAACAGTCTGCATTTTCCTTTTTATCAGACGAATACTTCCCAGTACTGTCCGCTTCATGCAATCTGCACAGAAGGAGAGCGGGGGAAACAGAGCTTTGTAGAAAACTGTCCGCATTTTTGTGAAAAATATACGCTGACATATCCGGAACATCTGCATATGATCGGCAGATATAATTCGCTGTTCGGGCTGGATCTGGAAACTCTGATGCACCCGGAAATACTTAAAGAGAAGGAAGAAGCAGGAATCGACCGGTTTGTGCTGGGGTTGATCTAAGCGAAAAACATTGATTCAGACGAAATGGATAAAATCGGTAAGGACAGAAATGACAAATACGATAATGGAGAGGAAATGCAAATGAAGATTACTGCAGGTTTAGGATCGATAGATGAATATGAACGATTTGTCCATGCCGGAGCAGATGAATTTTTTTGCGGTTATGTGCCACACGAATGGACAAAGAAATATGGGACGGTCATGCCGCTCAATCGCAGGGAAGTTCTTTCTTATAATGTGCAGATTGGTTCTTTGGGAGAGCTGGAAATCCTTGCCGCAATGGTGAAAGAGTATGGGAAACCGGTGCATCTGACGTTTAACGCCCTTTATTATATCCCGGAACAGTACCCGGAAATTGCAGAAATGATAAAGAAATGCATGAGAATTGGATTTGACAGCTACATTATCGCAGATCCGGCACTGATCTTGTATCTTCGAAAACAGCATATCGACTGTGAGATTCATTTAAGCGGAGAGACAGCGGAAGTGAATACCGGAATGGTGGATATTTTTCAGCAGATGAAGCTCAAACGGGTGATTTTTCACAGGAAGAATACAATTGAGGACATGAAATCTGTGATTACACATGTGCAGAGGCAGAATGTCGGAGATACGGAAGGTAAGCGAGACGTAAGACCATTACAGAGCAGACTTGAGTTCGAGGCATTTGCTTTGAATGAACTCTGCCAGTTTACCGGTGCATTCTGTAATTCCCTTCACTGCGATGAGATGGGATATCTTTGCCGTGTACCTTATCTGCTTACATGCATAAAAAACGGACAACAGAGGAATGACTATATAACGTGTGGTAAAACAACATCAGACCGGGATGACATTCCGGGACAGGAAACACCTTTCACAGAAATTCCGGCAGAAGACGATACGGGCTATCTCCCCGGAGTAAGCGGCTGTGGTCTTTGTGCACTTTATCGCCTTAAGGAAGCGGGCATCACACACCTGAAACTGGTCGGCAGGGGAAATTATACGGATTTTATGGAAAAAGATATCCGAAATCTGCGAAGAGCACTGGATATTCTTAAAGCGTCCAAAACAGAAAAAGACTATATAAACTCCATGAAAAAAATACTGTTTCCTTATGGGTGCAGCGGGAACTGTTATTACAGGCAGCATTATTATAGAAGCAAAAAATAAGATCTGATATCTGACAAAAGAAATATTGTACCTGTAAAAATACAATATATTGATGATTACTTTCAAGAAGACACCACAAATTGTACAAAATTAAAAGCATTCGTTAAATAATTGACATTGGTACTTTCTATAGTGTAAACTAACAGCGTGAACAAGGGAGTGTTCACTTGAAACTAATAAGATTCCGGTCTTATTTTTCTTTTGCGAGAAAAGTTAGACGGGACATACGCGGAATAAATTATATTATAGTGAGGTGCAAAAATGAAAAACTTTTCACAGTGGGAAGGTTTCAAAGGAAACCGTTGGAAAGAAAAAATCGACGTTCGTAACTTTATCTCAATGAACTACACACCATATGACGGAGATGCCTCCTTCCTGGAAGAACCAACAGAAGCAACAAACAAACTGTGGGGAAAACTTCAGGAACTGCAGAAAGAAGAACGTGCCAAAGGCGGCGTTCTGGATATGGAGACAGAGGTTGTTACATCTCTGACAGCATATGGCCCGGGATACATCGATGAAGACCTCAAAGATCTTGAAAAAGTTGTTGGTCTGCAGACAGACAAACCGCTGAAACGTGCATTCATGCCATACGGTGGTATCAAAATGGCAGAGCAGGCATGTGAGACTTACGGATACAAAGTAAGCGACAAGATCAAAGACGTTTTCCATAACTACGAATTCAAAACACACAACCAGGGTGTATTTGATATCTACACACCAGAAATGAAAGTAGCCCGTCACAACAAGATCCTGACAGGTCTTCCGGATACTTATGGACGTGGACGTATCGTTGGTGACTACAGACGAGTAGCACTGTACGGTATCGACGCTCTGATCGAAGGAAAACAGAAAGACTTCGCAGCTTGCGACCGTCAGGGTATGAGACGTTATGACTTCCAGCTTCGTGAGGAGATCGCAGATCAGATTCGCGCACTCAAAGGCATGAAAGTTATGGCTGAAGCTTACGGATATGATATTTCACAGCCGGCTAAAGATGCAAGAGAAGCATTCCAGTGGCTGTACTTCGGATATCTTGCAGCAATCAAGACTCAGAACGGTGCTGCTATGAGTGTTGGACGTGTATCTACATTCCTTGATATCTATATTGACCGTGACCTTAAGAATGGTAAGATCACAGAGAAAGAAGCTCAGGAGCTGATTGACCACCTTGTAATGAAGTTCCGTATGGTTAAATTCGCAAGAATTCCTTCTTACAATGAACTGTTCTCAGGAGATCCGACATGGGCAACTCTGGAAGTAGCCGGACTTGGACAAGATGGACGTTCTATGGTAACAAAGAACGATTATCGTTTCCTTCACACATTAAAGAACATGGGACCTTCTCCAGAGCCGAACTTAACAGTCCTTTATTCTTCAAGACTGCCAGAGAACTTCAAGAAATTTGCTGCTCGCATTTCTGTTGAGACAAGTTCTATCCAGTATGAAAATGACGATGTTATGCGTCCGGTATGGGGTGATGACTACAGCATCTGCTGCTGCGTATCTGCCACAGAGACTGGTAAAGAGATGCAGTTCTTCGGAGCTCGTGCAAACCTTGCAAAATGCTTAATGTATGCAATCAACGGTGGTGTTGATGAGAAGACAAAAGCACAGGTTGGACCAAACTACCAGCCAATTACATCTGAGTACCTTGATATCGATGAAGTACTTGCTAAATATGACGAGATGATGGAGTGGCTGTCTAAACTGTACGTTGACACACTGAACATGATCCACTACATGCATGATAAATATTATTATGAGGCAGCACAGATGTCTCTCATCGACACAGATGTAAAACGTTCATTTGCTACAGGTATCGCAGGATTCTCACATGTAGTAGATTCCTTAAGCGCTATCAAATACGCAAAGGTTAAACCAATCCGTGACGAGGACGGAATTGCTGTTGACTTTGAAATCGAGGGAGATTTCCCAAGATATGGTAATGATGATGACCGTGCAGATGACATTGCAGTTTGGCTTCTGAAGAAATTCATGCACAAACTGAGCAAATGCCATACTTACAGAGATTCTACACCGACAACATCTATCCTTACAATTACATCAAACGTTGTATATGGTAAGGCTACAGGATCCCTTCCAGATGGAAGAAAAGCAGGAGAGCCATTATCTCCAGGAGCTAACCCATCATACGGTGCAGAAAAAGCAGGACTTCTTGCTTCCTTGAACTCTGTTGCTAAGCTTCCATATGAACTTGCATTAGATGGAATTTCTAATACACAGACAATCAGCCCAGGAGCACTTGGACACAATGATGAAGAGAGAAGTGTAAATCTTGCACACGTATTAGATGGATACTTTGATCAGGGAGCTCATCATCTGAATGTCAATGTATTTGGTACAGAGAAACTGATCGATGCTATGGAGCATCCAGAGAAACCAGAGTACGCAAACTTTACAATCCGTGTATCTGGATACGCTGTAAAATTCATCGACCTGACTCGCGAGCAGCAGTTAGATGTAATTTCCAGAACATGCCATAAAGAAATGTAATTTTCACACATATAAGACCTCGTGTTTGACAATGCTCTTCGCGGGGTCTTATAATTAATTATGTAAATTTTCAAAATAATAAACCATTATTGAAAATACATTTTAAAAATATATAGATAGGAGATTGTTATTATGGAAGGATACATTCATTCCACAGAAAGTTTTGGTTCTGTAGATGGACCAGGAGTTCGCTTTGTCATTTTTACTGCAGGATGTCCCATGCGTTGTCAGTTCTGTCATAACCCAGATACATGGAATATGAAAACAGGTACACTGACTTCTACGGATGACCTGATCAAAAAAGCCCTCAGATATCGTTCTTACTGGGGGAATGAAGGTGGCATTACTGTCAGTGGTGGTGAACCGCTTCTTCAAATTGATTTTCTGACTGAACTTTTTAAAAAAGCAAAGGAAAATGGAATTCATACAACACTAGATACAAGTGGTAATCCTTTCACAAGAGAAGAACCTTTCTTTAGCAAATTTAATGAATTAATGCAATATACAGATCTCATTTTGCTTGACATCAAACACATTGATGAAAAGGAGCATATACGTCTGACAGGGCATACGAATAAAAACATCTTAGATCTGGCAACTTATCTGTCTGATATGAAGAAGCCTGTCTGGATCAGACATGTTCTTGTTCCTAAGCGCAGCGACAAAGATGAATATCTGGACAGACTGCATGAATTCATTCTGACTCTTCATAATGTAGAACGCGTAGAAGTTCTACCATATCATACACTTGGTGCATACAAATGGAAAGAACTTGGTATGGAGTATCCATTAGAAGGAATTGATCCTCCGACTGCTGAGCGTGTAGAGAATGCCAGAAAACGTCTTGGAGCATTTTAATAATACCAATTTATAATTTGATAAAAGAAACATATAGCTTATG
>OGPW01000882.1_pt1 | contig 22611 bp, 9 predicted proteins | sample 1553061 | NCBI WGS metagenome assembly OGPW01 (sample SAMEA2580292, study PRJEB22360) | human gut metagenome | biome: human gut; feature: human-associated habitat; material: faeces | place: Denmark | collected 2008/2010
GCGTATGCTGAGGAATACAATATCAGCGATCTCGGTTGGGTTGACAAGGACGACACCTCCTTCGAAATCAGTTCCGACGGAGGCAAGACGTGGAAGCCGTACATTTCCGGCATGCAAGTCAACTACGGTGATCAGATCCGCACCGAACTGCATTGGAAAGTGCCGAACGACGTCAAAATCAACGAGGGCGACACCTTCGTCTACGACCTTCCCAGCAATCTGGAATACAAATCGAACGAGAAATACCCGATCTACAACGGTGGCGACGTGGTCGGCTACTACACCATCGACGGCGACAAAATGGTGGCCACCTACACCCGCGGCGAATCGGCGGGGTCCAACATCGAAGCGTTCGTGACCACTGACGGAACCATCACCTCGAACAAAACCGGTGGTTCGGCTGGCGGCGATACCAGCTTTACCTTCCCCGGATATGGCACCATCACCGTGAACGTGGAGGGCAAACACAGCGTCAACGTGGTCAAACGCCCGGCAATCTCCACTTCCGACGCATCCACCTACGATTTCGTTTTGGAAGTGACCTCTACAGGCACGAACACCGGCGTGACCATGGACGACACCATGGGCGGCCTGCTGACCTTCGTGGACGGATCCGTGCACATCTACACCGACGCCGACTGCAAGAACGAATACACGGGCGCATGGCAATCCTCCAAAACCGACGACCATAATTTCAACGTCACCATCGGCTCCATGGGCGACGGTGAGAAACTATACGTGCGCTACTCGGTGAACGCCGACAAAGACAGCGTCATCAAGGCATGCCGCGAGGCCGGCAATTGCAGCAATGTCACCGAAAACAAAAACAAGGTGACCTACTCCAGCAACGAAGACGTCAACAAGAAGGAAACCAGCAACTCCATCTGGTTCAACTACAGCGACTGGTATGTGAACAAAAGCGCAACCGCAGCAAAAGACGAAAATGGCACGCAAGGCTTCACTTGGAACATCACCATCGGCGCTGGCGAAGGCCAATCCGTCGACGGAGCCACCGTCAAAGATCTGCTCGACAAGAACAACCTCAAGGAACCGACCGGAGATCTGGTGCTCAGCTGCTACAACAGCGGCGACTGGAAATCCGTGTGTCCGACCGGCTCGCCCGGCGCATATACGGACGACGACCCGTACAATCCGCAGCATTACATCAAACTTAGCTGGAGCGATCTCATAGCAGGCACCGTGACCCTGCCCTCCGGCGGCTACGACCATTTCCAAATCCAGTATTGGACCGAAGCGAAAAACGTGCCGGTCGAAGGAAGCGGCGAACACCAGAAATACAAGAACGAAGTCACCGTAAAACCTCAGGATGGAACCGGCAAAACAGCCACGGCCGAACCTCAACTCGGCACGGACGCGGTCGAACTGAAGAAAACATGCACGTCGCCGGCATCCGAAGCGAAGAACCTGACGTGGGTGACCAGCATGAAAGCCTTGGAAGACCTCACCAACGCCGAACTGACCGACAAGCTGGATGTGGACGACAGCGGCAAGGATCTGGGATCCAAGCAAACCTTGGTGAAAGACAGCATTAAAGTGTACACCGACGCCGCCCTGACGCAGCAATACGCGGGCGGATACACGACAGAGGCCACCGATAGGGGATTCACCATCGTGTTCGCATCATTGCCCAAAGGCACTACGGTGTACGTGCAATACCAGTCCACCGTCAACGACGGTGTGACCGACGAAACCGTGTGGAACCGAGCTTCGGCATTGAACAAAACCTCCACGGCGAAACACCAGCATCGCGGCGACGTGCTCGGCAAGGAAGACGCCAACCAGTATTGGGACCAATACGGGTACGGCTACACCGCCAACTCCAAAGGCGTGATCCGCTGGCGCATCAAAGTGCATGACGTGATGTCGGACGCCGAAAACATCGTGGTGACCGATACGTTGCCCGTCCACACGCGGTACGACGCGAAATCGTTGAAGATCTTCGACGCTTCCAGCACCACAAAAATGCTGTCCGGAGTGAGCGCCAAAGACAACGGCGACGGCACGGTGACCTTCACCATAGCCAAGGGTACCCCGGCGTTCAGCCAGGCGAAGACCTCGGCTGGTGTGCTCATCGTGTATGAGACGAGCATCGACCCGATCACCGCACCTGATTGGGGAAATTATGAGAACAAGGCGCACATCGACATTGATGGCAGCGCCGGAGGCGACGCTTCCGCCACAGTGGGCGCGAGCAAGCCGAAACTTCTTGACAAAAACGGCAAATACGATGCCACGACCGCGCCGAACGTGAACTACACGGTCAAAGTCAACCCGAATGCGGACACGCTTAACAAAGGCAACAACCTCACTCTGACCGACACCATGGGTCAGGCACTCGACCTCAACGCCAACAGCGTGTCGATCATGGACTCCGACAATGGAACCGCCATCAACGGTGCAACATGGTCATACAATCCGCAGACCCGCGAACTAGTGTTCTCCATTCCCGACGCCCGTGCATGCACCATCACCTACACGGCCGCGGTGCAGCTCAAACCAGGCGAAAGCTTCGGATCGCTGGGCGGCAACAAAATCGTGCTCGCCGGGTATGAGAACAACGGCGGAACCTCGCAGAACACAATCACCGGAACCGTGCAGCAGAGCAAAGGCGGCATGAAATACGACCAGAGCACACTGCAGATCTACAAGTACGCGGATGGCGATCTCGGCAAGCCGGCGGGCAGCGCCACCTTCAAAGTGGAAAGCGTCACCGGATGCAACTTCGTGTCGTCTACGGCCGATGCCGACGGCACCTGCAATGGTACGGTTGGCAAAGAAATCACCAAGCAGCTGACCACAGGAGCATCCAACGGACTGTCCGACCGACTGCAGCTGGACTACGACACCGTATATAAGGTCACCGAGCTGACAGGTCCGGACGGCAAAGTGCCCGGCAGCACTGATTCGCAATACGAGAAATCCGCTCCGCTCTATGTGATATTCCCCGGACATGACGCGCAGACCGCTGCCGGTGCATACGACGGACGATACGACAACAAAACCGTTACCGTAGACGGGCAAAGCGGCAAATTGATCGTCGCCGTAGCCAAAGACAGCGACGGCAAGACGACCACATTGGGCAACTACCGTTGGAACTGCAGCAACGACCACAAAACGAAGTTCAAGGTGCAATTCACAAAGGTGGATGCGGCGAATGCCGGTGTACCCGTCGACGGTGCCACCATGCAGCTGACTCGTGTCGGATCGTCGCAGGTGGAATCCGATTGGACATGGACCACCTCCGGCAGCGAGACGAAAACGCTCGAACTCCTGCCCGGACGGTACAAGCTGACCGAAGCCAACGCACCGGACGGATACCAAGTCATGGATCCGATCATCATTCTGGTCGGCGAAGACGGCACCATCACCGTCGACGGCAAAAATGTGACCGGTAGCGACGGCATCGGTCACGTGCAGGCGGAGGACGCACCGAAAACCACGTCGTTGACTGTTACGAAAACATGGAACGACAATAACAACCAGGACGGCAAACGTGCATCCGTCACCTTCGATTTGTACCGCAAGACCGACGGCGATGCCGATTATACGAAAGTCGACGGGCAAAGCCGCATACTCAATCCCGACAAGAACGATAACGTGCAATGGACGGGACTGCCGGTGAAAGTCGACGGCAAAACCGCGGCCTACATGGCCGTCGAAACCACGACGCTGGGCGGGTACGACTCGCAATGCGCTGACGTGCAATACAACACCGACGGTTCGGCTGCCACCGAACAATGCACCAACACGCACACGCCCGAAACCACGTCGATCGGCGTTGAAAAAGCATGGGACGACGCCGACAACCAGGACCAGAAGCGCCCTGACAGCGTAACCGTGCATCTGTTGAAAAACGGAGAGGAAACCGATCAAAGCGTGACACTCGATGCGGTTGGAAACTGGCGGAACGACAGCGCGTTCACCAATCTGCCCGTCTACGAGGATGGCAAGAAGATCGTGTATACCATACGCGAAGATACGGTGAGCGGCTACACCACGCACATCACCGGCTCGCAAACCCAAGGTTTCGCCATCACCAACACGCACCACCCCGAAAACGAGGAGGTGTGGTTCTCCAAGCAGGACCTCAAGGGTACGGAGATCGCAGGTGCCACCATGCGCCTCACCGGTACGCTGAATGATGGCACCGAATTCAAAACGCAGACCTGGGTAAGTGAGCGGGATAAGTCGAAGAGCATCAAGCTCAAGCCCGGCACCTACACCTTGACCGAAACCAAGGCGCCGGATGGTTATCTGGTAGCGGATCCGGTCGAATTCAAAGTCGTGAGCGACGCCGTCACCGGCAAGCTCAGCGTGCAGATCAAGCAAACCGATGGCACATATGCCGACGTGCAGGACAATACCATCGTGATGACCGACCAGTACCGGACGCATCAGGTGACCGTCAATAAAAACAGTCTCACCAGTGGCATCACCAATATCGACGGCGCGCAGATGAGCATCACCGGCACCACCTTGGATGGCAAGGCGATCGACGAGATCACCTGGACCAGCAAAGGCGGCGAACCCGGCGAACTCACCCTGCTACCCGGCACCTACACCCTGCGTGAAAAGGTGGCGCCGGACGGCTATGAAACCGCGGATGACATCGTATTCAGCGTCGGGCTCGACGGCAGCGTGACCATCGACGGTAAGAAGCAGGATTCCAATACCGTCGTCATGAAAGACAAGCCGGGCAAAAGCGGCATCCTGTTCTCCAAAACCAAGGTCGGCGGCGGTGCCGAGCTGGCTGGAGCGGAATTCTCCATAACCGGCAAAACTTTCGAAGGCAAGACGATCGACGAGATCACCTGGACCAGCGGCGGCGGACTGCCGAAACAATTCCAGCTGCAGGACGGCGTCTACAAGCTCACCGAAACCAAGGCGCCGGTCGGGTATGAAAAGGCGAACGCGGTCAACTTCACCATTTCCCGCGGCGAAGCATACGTGGACGGCAAGCTGGTGGATGGCAACACCATCCGCGTCGAGGATCGCGTGGATACGACCATGGTGCGCGTGCGCAAAATCTGGTCCGACCATAACTATTCGGAGCGTCCGACATCGGTGACATTCCACCTGCTGCGCAACTCCAAGCAGCTGCAAGATGCGAAGTACACGCGGACGTTGGACAACAAGAACACCAGCGACTGGACGTACACGTGGACCGATCTGCCCCGATATGATGCGGACGGCAACAGGTACAACTACACGGTTGACGAGGAACTGACCCAAGAGCTCACAGGTAAGGAATACCGCGTTTCCGTGATCAAACGTCCGTACATCGACGGCGCCGAATTCACGGTATTGAACATTCGGGAGCCGGAAACGGCAAGCATCACGGTGAACAAAACGTGGAACGATCAGGATGACAACGATGGCAAACGGCCGAAGACGCTGACCTTCCATATTTGGGGAACCAGCAAACAGCCGAAGAGCGGCAGTACCGACGAAACGGAAGACGTGACCGAACAATTGGTGGTGCAAACCGTGCGAACCAACGGCAGCAACACGCAATCGTGGACGTTCGAAGGTCTTCCCAAGCAGAACCTGTACAACAATCCGTACACGTATACGGTAACCGAGGAATCCGTAGATGGCTATACGGCAAGCGACGTGACGCTCGCCGGCGGTACGGAAACACGCTGTGCGGTGACGAGCACGGTCAAATCCTGCGCGTTCGATGTGACCAACACGCATACGCCCGAAACCACGACATTGAGCGTGGACAAGACGTGGGATGACACTGATGCGCCCAGCAATGTGAAACGGCCGGGCGACAAGGCCACGATCTGGGTGCTTTCCAGCGTGTGGACCGATGCGAAGAACCAGACGCTGCCCGGATGGCCCTCACCGCAACACAACAGCGAGTGCAAGAACACCGGCGCGACGGATGGCACGAATCCATGGGGTGTGAGCTGCATGGTGCTGACCTCGGAGAACGCCAAAGCGACGCAGGCCACCACGGCCAACGTCAACGGGGCTGACGGAACAAGCGAAGCGACCACTTCGCAAGAGGTGAGCGCGAACACGTGGACCTACACCTTCACGAACCTGCCCAAATACTACAAGGGCAAGGAAATTCAGTATTCGGTGACCGAAGAGGCCGTGAAGAACTACACGCCGACGCTCACCGGAGGCAAAGTCGCTGCGGCTGACGGCGCCGAGGGCAAGGCCAACGAGTCGGGCGAATCCGACAAGGCGGATGAAACAAGCGAAAGCGGTCAGAATGCGGAATCCTGGGCGTACACGCTGACCAACACCTACACGCCGGGGCATACCAGCCACAGCGTGCATAAAGTGTGGAAGGACTACGGCGACAGCAGCAAACGTCCGAAAGCGGTATATGCGACGTTGTATGCGAACGGCCAATCCACCGGCAAGACGGTGGCGTTGAGCGACGGCAACAACTGGCAATACACGTTCACCGACCTAGATGAAAACAAGGTGTACACGGTGAAGGAAACCAACGAAAAGGGCGAAGCGATCAGCGGAGTGGACGGCTACTGCCAGCCGGTCATCAGCGATGACCGAAAAACCGGAATCTCCACCATCACCAACACCATCTCCATCGTGCTTCCCTCCACGGGCGGGCAACGATGGTGCTACGGCACACTTCTCGCGGTAGTGGCGCTCGGCATGATCGGCATGGGCTACGGCATCGCCAAACGTAACAAGACCAACAAGGAAGGAGACGCGCGATGAGGCGTCACGGAGCGAAACAGGGGAATCGGATGGATTACCGCATGGCCCGTCACGCGGCTGCACGACATACCGGCATGCGTTCGGTGCGCCGCATCGCGGCCGCGGCACTTGGCCTGGCGCTTTCCCTCGCGGGGCTCAGCGCGCAATCGGTGGCTTTTGGCAATGACGATCCGACCAATCCGGCAGCCACTGACGTGACCATGATCGCATTCCAGCAATCATGGAAGACGATTGGCGACGAATGCACGAAAACCTATGGTCCGGAAGGCGTGAAATACGTGCAGGTCTCCCCGCCGCAGGAATCCATCCAAGGCACGCAATGGTGGACCGTCTACCAGCCGGTCAGCTACAAACTCGACTCGCGTTTCGGTACGGAAGACGAGTTCAAAACCATGATCAGCCAATGCGACGCGGCTGGCGTGCAAATCGTGGCCGACATGGTGCTCAACCACACCACCGGACATGACGTGTCATGGGTTGACGACCAGTATGGCGTGGCCGGAACCGAATACAACGGATCATACGGACGATACCCGGGAATCGGCATCTACCAGTATGAGGAAAGCGGCAACAACCACCAATACGGCCTTCCCAGCGGCGACTTCCACACCTGCAAGTCGAACGTGTCAGACAACATCTCCGACTACACCAACGCCGACGAAGTGTGGAACTGCCGACTGTCGACCATGTGGGACATCAACACCGGCAGCGACCGCGTGCAAAACATCCAAGCCGAATACTTGGCGCACCTATGGGAAGACGGCGTACGCGGATTCCGCATCGACTCCGCAAAACATATGGATCCCAACGACATCGCATCCATCAAACGCAAGTTCATGACCAAAGCGGGCATTACGGACGAACAAAGCTTCCCATGGTCGCAGGAAGTCATCTACCATAATGGAGAATCCGAAAAATTCGCGCCGGAACGATACGAAAAGAACGGACAGGTCACCGAATTCTCGTACGCGTACTCATTGTTGAAGGATTTCAACGGATCCATCACCAATTTGAAGAACATCACCAGCGATCTGCTCGACGACGCCGATAATGCCACCGTATTCGTGTCCAACTGGGATACCGCACGCGGTTCGGAAACGCTCAAACCCGTTTCCGGCGCCCGATACGAGCTCGCCAACGCGTTCATGCTCGGGTACGACTACGGGCATCCGAAGATCCTTTCAGACTACGCATTCAATGAAAGCACCCAATATGATGACGGCGTCAAGGATTCGACTGACACCACCGTGCCGAAAATCAGCATGGACGACGTGTGCTCCACGCAAAAGGACCCAACGCAGATGGAGTATGGCGATTGGAACTGCCAACAGCGGTGGACGTCAATCCGAGGCATGATCAAATTCCATAATGCCGTGAACGGCACCAGCGTAAGCAACTGGCAGGAATCCGGATCCAACGACATCGCCTTCGAAAGGGTTGACGCCAACGGGAAAAGCAAGGGCCTGCTCGCATTGAACAACACCCTGCAGGAGCATGACGTCGACTATACGACATCGTTGCCGGACGGGGAATACTGCAACGTGTACGCTTCCCGCACCTGCTCGCAAACCGTGACCGTCAGCGGCGGTCACGCCAAAGCGACCATCGGCAAACGAAGCGCCATTGCCATCTATGCCGGTGCGGTCAAGGGCGCGTGGACGGAAACCACGGAACCTAGCGGCACCTACGCTCCGCAATACAAGGATTCGCCGAACAGTTCGCTGATAGGTGACAAAACCCTCACCATCTACTACAAGCCCGACGAATCGTGGGGCGGGCAGGAGGTGTATGTGCGTTACACGTCCGACAACGGCAGCGGTAGCATTGCGATGAGCGCGGTCGATGTGGCCGATTCCACGAATGCGGCAGGCTGGTATAAGGCCGATCTGCCGGAAGGGGCCAACCTAAGCGCGGTGAAATACCATTTCGCATCCACACAATCCGGGGAATCTGACTCCACGGACTGGAACGGGGGCAAGCGGGGAACGGAATATACGGCACAGGTCGGCGCCACTATGATCAACGTCAGCGGGCACCGGCAGCAGACGGGCGTGCCCTACACGCGCAACCATGCGGCGAAAACCAAAGTGACCGTCAACTTCCGTTCCGTCTCCGGCGTCGGTGAGAAAGCATCCGGCGTGAAGGTGTGGAACGGCGACGGCATGGAAGGCGCCACGTATATTCCATTCGAAAGCACGCCAACGCAATACGGCAGGAAAGCCAGCGGCGAACTGGACGGCGATCTGGCAACAGTGCATTTCAGAATCGTGGATGGTGCCGATGCGACTGGAGCGTCCGCGGGAACCGTCGAACAATATGAGGCGAGCGTGTGGAAACTCGCCAAATTCGGTGACGCGCATGTGAGCGGTGCCATCGAAGCGTGGGTGGACGGCGCGCAACCCGATACCGCTTCCGACCGATCCTCGGAAAAAGCGTCTCCCTCGGCGACACCGCAGCCGAATGACATCAAAAATCCGAAAAACCTGACCATCAAACTGCATTATTACCGTCCCGACGGCAATTATCAGGAATACAGCATGGAATCCGACGCGTGGAAAGGCTGGGATCTGTGGTCTTGGTATGCGGAAAGCACCAGCGGCGAATCCCAGGAATTCACCTCCCATGACGAATTCGGCGAGGTCGCGGAATACACGCTGAGCCAGACAGCCAAAGGCGTGCGCAACCCATGGTTCATCATTCGCAACGGTGGCTCATCATGGACCGGCAAGGACTGCGACGACAACGATCGCGAGATTCCGGAATCCGTGATCAGCATGACCGCGGGAAACGTGGAAAACGGCGTCGCGGAATTCTGGATCGTCAGCGGGGATCCGACCGTGTACACGCATCCGGTGAACGTGGCCGGAATAACCTTCGACACCCAAGGCGGCAGCAGCGTTCCCGCACAGGCGGTCGCCATCGGAGGCACTGCGAGCGTTCCCGAAACGCCTACTCGCGACGGCTACGTGTTCTCGAAGTGGACCACGGACGTGGCCGGTGAACATGAGTATGATTTCGCCACCACGGTGAGCGCGCCGATAACGTTGTATGCGCAGTGGACGGAAGCGAAAACCGTGACCTTCGACGTCCAAGGCGGCAGCGAGATCGCCGCACAACAGGTGCAAACAGGGAAATCGGCCGTACGACCGGAAAATCCTGAGCGCGTGGGATACGCGTTCGCGGGATGGTATACTAGCGCCGACACTTCGGGTAGCGAATACGATTTCACGGCTGCGGTGAACGATGATGTGACCTTGTATGCGAAGTGGACGCCGAACATGTACGCCGTGACCTTCGACTCGCAAGGCGGCAGCGCGGTCGATGCGCAACAGGTTGCGTACGGTGGTTACGCGACGCAACCTGCCACACCGACCCGTGACGGATACACGTTCGTCGGCTGGACCACGGATGCGGCCGGCACCACGCCGTACGGTTTCGGCATGCCCGTCACCGGCGGTATCACGCTGTATGCCAAGTGGGATGATGCGGGCGCGACGTACCATACCGTCACCATTCATTTGAATGACGGCGACAATTATTCGTCGGACCTGCCGCAGGATATGACGTTGTTCGTCAAGGAAGGGGAGAAGCTTACGATCCCCGATTCCGCTCCTTCCCGCGGTGGATATCGTTTCGCAGGATTGACCAGCGACGAACAGCGGAAGACGGACTATGATGCTGGCACCGCCGTAACCGCCGACATGACCTTGTATGCCAAGTGGGTCAAGACATGGACGGTCACCTTCGACACGGCCGGCGGCAGTGCCGTGAACAGCCAGACCGTGGACGATGGAGGAGTGGCCGTTGCGCCTGATCCGTCGCCGACACGCGACGACTGCCGGTTCACCGGCTGGCAGTATGACGGCAAAAGCTACGATTTCGGCTCGAAGGTGACCGGCGACATCACCCTGACCGCGCAGTGGGTGCGCACCGCGCACCAGTGGACCATAACCTTCGATCTGAACGGAGGGCATGCGCCCGCCGGCAAGGATGCGAAGACCCTGTACGCCGAGCGGAAAGTCTACGACGGTGATTCGCTGGTCTCGCCCACGGCGGACATCGCCAACGAGCCTCAGCTTGACGGCTACACCTTCGAAGGGTGGAGCACGGTGAAAGACGACGCGCTCGCAGTCAGCGTGGTCTCCTTTGATTCGTCCGGGAAATCGTTGATGCCCATCGATCGCGACGGCACGCTGTATGCGTTGTGGTCGCGGGAGAACAGGGTAGTGAAGCCGGAATCGTCCGGTTCGACGGGATCTTCGGCGAGCTATTCCGGCGCGTATTCCGATTCCTACACGGGATTGAACGGGTTGGCAGCGTTCGATGCCATAGTGAGACAATCGGGCAAATTCTCGGGCACGAATTTCGGTTCCGTCGCCGAGGATTATGTGAAACCCAAGAGCGTTCGCTGAGTGTTGGAATCCAAGGGTGGGGTCGGCCTTCAGGTCGGCCCCCTTTTTTCATGTACGGTGTATGGATTGTTGCGTCCGGATCATTGGATCGTTCGTTGTTCGTGGCGTTTGAAGCCGGGTGAAACCGTATTCGCACATGAACGCGGCAAGGAGTGTCCACTAGTTGAGCGTTACGTGTCCACGTGCTGGTCCGTTGACTAGAGTCGCGTGCTATGAGTGATTCTGCAAAGAAGTACACCATCGCCGTCATTCCAGGCGATGGCATTGGCAAGGAAGTGACTCCGTGGGCCCAGAAGGCTCTGGAGAAGGCGGCCGAGGGCGTCGCCGAATTCGATTACGAGAATTTCGATCTTGGTGCCGAGCGTTACCTGCGCGACGGCGCGATTCTTCCGGAAGAGGAAGAGGAGCGCATCAAGAAGACCGACGCCATCCTGCTGGGTGCCGTCGGCGATCCGCGCATCAAGGCGGGCATTCTGGAACGCGGCCTGCTGCTCAAGCTCCGCTTCGACCTGGACCAGTACGTGAACCTGCGTCCGTCCAAGCTGTACAAGGGCGTTACCTCGCCGCTTGCCAACCCGGGTGACATCGACTTCGTGGTCGTGCGTGAAGGCACCGAAGGCCTGTACTGCGGTGCCGGCGGCGCGGTGCGCCGTGGCACCCCGAACGAGGTGGCCACCGAAGTCTCCATCAACACCGCCTACGGTGTGGAGCGCGTGGTGCGTTACGCCTTCCAACTGGCCATGAAGCGCAGGAAGCATGTGACCCTTGTGCACAAGAAGAACGTGCTGGTCAACGCCGGCGACATGTGGCAGCGCATCGTCGACAAGGTGGCCGAGGAATACCCGAAGGTCTCCCACGACTACCTGCACATCGACGCGACCACCATCTTCCTGGTGTCCAACCCGTCCCGCTTCGACGTGATCCTGACCGACAACCTCTTCGGCGACATCATCACCGACGAGGCCGGTGCCGTGGTCGGTGGCGTCGGCTACTCCGCTTCGGGATGCATCAACGCGTCCAACGAGTATCCGTCCATGTTCGAGCCGATCCACGGTTCCGCTCCGGACATCGCCGGCCAGAACAAGGCCAACCCGACCGCGGCCATCCTGTCCGCCGCCATGCTACTCGAGCATCTCGGTTTCGACGATGCCGCCAAGAAGATCCATACCGCCGTGGAAGCCGACATCGAGGAGCTCGGCTCCACCACGCGTTCCACCGACGAGGTCGGTCGCGACATTCTGGCGCGCATGTGAGACGACATATAAAGATATGTGACGGCATGTGACGGTTCGAAAAGCCGAGAAATCGGCTGATTCCGACTTCCGTCCCATCCTTTGAGACGCCCACCGAAAAGGGTTTTTCCCGAATCGGCGGGCGTCTTCGCATATTCGGGGATTTTTCAGGGGCCACCTAAGGTGGAATCGGGTGGAAATGGGCAAACTTTGGGATATTGTTGAGGCATGAGTGATAACAACGCCGATTTCAATGGTGCCGGTCAAGTCAACAATCCAACGTCGGATAACGCAGCCCAGGCCGACTACAACCAACCGTACATTCCACAACAGAACGATGCGCAGATGAACCATCCGGAGTCGCAGCCGGAAACCCCCGCATACGATCAGAACTCCGCCGCATACACTCAGCCCGCTCAGCCGGCCGAGCCTGCCGTTCCGGCGTACGATCCGAACGCTTCCGCATACAGCCAGTATGGCCAGACCGCACAGTCGGCCCAGACCGCTCAGCCGTCATACGGTCAGCCGGCGACTCCGGCCCCGGCATACGGTACGGCTCCCGTCTATACCCAGCCGGCTCAGCCGGCCACGCCCGCTGCTCCGGTATATGATCCGAACGCCGCATCGTACAACCAGTACGGTCAGTATGGCCAGCCGTCCCAGCCTGCCCAATCTGCGCAGCCGTCGTACGGTCAGCCGGCAGCCCCGGCGTATGACCCCAACAACGCTTACGCCCAGCCGGATTACAACCAAGCGAACTACGGACAGCAAGGCTACGCGGCCCCGTCTTACAACCAATCCGCCTATACCCAGCCCGCCTACGCGCAGCAGCCGGCATACGGCCAGCCCGTCGCACCGGCCGGATACGCCCAGAAGTCGAAACTGGCAGCCGGTCTGCTTGGCATCTTCCTGGGCTGCTTCGGCGTGCACAACTTCTACTTGGGCAACACCGGCAAGGCCGTGGCACAGCTGCTGCTGACCGTCATCGGCTGGATTCTCATCATCGGCCCAGCCGTCGCAGGCATCTGTGGACTGGTGGAAGGCATCCTGATTCTGTGCTCCCACTACGGCTCGCAATGGCACCGTGACGCTCAAGGCGTCGAACTGCAGGATTGATGACTCGAGGACTTTACAAACAGCCGGGCGGCAAACTCGTTGGAGTGACTGTCCGGCTTTCTCATGCCGATTCGGATTACGCCGATTCGGATTACGCCGATTCGGACTATATTGATTCGGCTCATACGAATGCCGTGAAAACGGTTCCATACGCTGGGCCGGCTGCATCATCGACTGTTATCGAATGCCATATCGACGGCGATTTCTTCCTCGACGGGGACGATGCCGGAACGCGGAATCTCTTGCATTCCATGGAATGCGCGCTGGAACAGTGCGCGGCCCGTTGCCTCAGCGGTTCGATGGTTTCCGAACGTGACGTGACCGCCGCCGTCGAACGGACGATGTTGCACCATCCGGACGTGCGCATCGTCGGCATGGGCGCGCGTGGCATCGCCATCGCCTTTCAACGTGCGATTGACGGCATCGATGGCGCCGATGGCATTGCCGGTATCGGCGGTAATGATGTTACGAAAGTGGAACCACGCGACGACCTGCGCATTCGGCGGCATACCAGCCCAATGGAAACCGCAGAAACCGCGGAAATCGCAAAAAACATTGAAAACGCTGGAACCGCGGAAAGCGACGAAAACGCTGGAACCGTTGGAACCGGCGAAATCGCCGAAACCGGCAATTGGGCGGAATACGCGCGACGCTGGCACGCACTCAAACCGAACATCGTGCACGACGACCCCCGCAAACCGCAGGAACAAATGGACCTCGACGTCGAATGGGCACGCGAAGTGGCTGCCGGAACCCGCGAACCCACCCTGCGTTTCTGGGAATGGGCCGAGCCGGCCGTGGTCATCGGCAGATTCCAGTCGCTCGAAGACGAAGTCAACGTGCACACCGCGCAAGACGAAGGATTCCGCATAGTCCGCCGCTGCACCGGCGGGGGAGCGATGTTCATCGAACCAGGCAACACCATCACCTACTCGCTGTACGCGCCACTCTACTTCGCCCACGGCATGAGCGTCGAGGAATCCTACAAACTCTGCGACTACTGGCTCGTCGAAGCGTTACGCGCCCTCGGCCTCAACGTACGATTCGCCGGACTCAACGACATCGCCACACAATACGGCAAACTCGGCGGCGCCGCGCAACGCCGGTTCGCGCCCACCCACGGCGGGCCCGGCGCGATTCTGCACCACGTCACGCTCGCCTACGACATCGACGCGGAAAAGATGACCCGCGTGTTGAACATCTCACGAGAGAAAATGTCCGACAAAGCGGTGAAATCAGCGGCAAAACATGTCGATCCCATGCGCTCTCAAACCGGCATGGGCCGAGACGAGGTAGTGGCGCGACTGGTCGACGCCGCCGTTCGAGTTACAATGTAGCCCGAATGGTCGATGGTGCCCGACTTAACGAGCGTTGGCATGGATGTCGACAACGGAAAACGCAGAAGCACGTCGGAACGGAGGCACGTCGATGGTCACCCCGAATGGAACCAACGGAATCAATGGTTTTGGTGGTTTCGACGATGAGCGTGAGACGTTGCTGCACACCGCGCTGTTCAAGCAGGTTTCGTCCGAAGAAGCCCGGGAACTGCTGCCGTATCTGCAGCATGCCGAATACGACAAGGGCGATTTCATCTTCCGCGAGGGAGACACCGACCATCGCATGTATCTGCTGGAGGAAGGCCGCGTCAAACTGACCAGACAATCCTCCGACAAGCGTGTGCAGCTGCTGAGCATCCACGCGTACGGCGAAGTGCTGGGCGAGATTCCGGTGTTCGATCCGCATGGCGGACCGCGTACCGCTTCGGCGGTGGCGATGACCAACGGCACGCGTGTGGTCTGGCTGGAACATGACGCGCTGTTCGACTGGCTCGACGAACATCCGCGCGTGGCCGTGGACATGCTGCAGGTATTGGCGCACCGCATGCGCAGCAACAACGAACGCATATGCGATCTGGTGTTCATGGACGTTCCCGGACGACTCGCCAAAACACTGCTCAATCTGGCATCACGATTCGGCGAACCGGTCGAAGCCGGCCTGAAGGTGCCGCACGATCTGACACAGGAGGAGATGGCGCAGCTCGTCGGATCCTCACGCGAAACGGTGAACAAGGCGTTGATGGATTTCGCCAACCGCGGATGGATCGCCAGGGAAGGCCGGTCCATCATCATCTACCAGCCGGGCATGCTGATTCGCCGATCAAGACGATGACATTCGGCTGGTTTTCGGCTGATTTCCAACTTTTCCTAAGAAATTGTCTGTTTTGTGAGAAACCCGTGACGGCTTCCGGCACATGCGTTGACGGGCATGTGTTTAGTAGACCCGCCACTTTAGAATGGGCGTCATGCCCAAGAAGAAGACCCTTACCGTTCAACGTGTGCTCGCATTGGTAATCGCATACATCACGTTATGCGTGGGCGGCGGCGTTGTGACGAGTATTTTCTTTATGCCCGCTGTGTTCGCCGCCAATAACGCGGCCAAAGCCGTCATTCCGTCCCTTGCGGTCGAAGGCATCGATTTCGATGTGACCTCGCTCCCGCAACGCTCGACGATGTATTTCAACGACGGCAAGACCGCTTTCGCGGAATTCTATACGCAGAACCGCGAGGTCGTGCCGCTGAAGAAAATCTCCAAAGCCATGCAGCAGGCCGTCGTGGCCCGTGAAGACAAGCGCTTCTTCGAACATACCGGCGTGGACGTGCAGGGCGTGTTCCGAGCGTTCTTCCAAACCTACGTCAGAGGCGGCGACCAGCAGGGCGGTTCCACGCTGACGCAGCAGTACGTCAAGAACGTGCTGTCCACCCAAGCCCGTGAAGACGACGATCCGATCGCCGAATACCATGCGACGGAAGACACCGTGGCACGTAAGCTACGTGAAATGCTGATCTCGGTGCAGATCGAAAAGAAATACTCCAAAGCCGAGATCCTGCAGGGCTACCTCAACATCGCGCAGTTCGGCCGCAACAACCTGTGCGGCGTGGAAATGGCCGCCAAACGCTACTTCAACGTCTCCGCTTCGGAACTGAACGTCACCCAGGCGGCGACCATCGCGGCAATCACCAAGAATCCGCAGAACTTCGATCCTTCCGTGGAAGCCAACCAGAAGGAAGCCGAACACCAGCGCAACATCGTGCTGCAGCTGATGCACGACCAGGGCTACATCACCTCCGAAAAGGAATTCAAAGACGCCATCAACACGCCGTTGAAGGACACGCTGAACCTGCAGGACGTGAGCTCCGGATGCCAGTCGGCCATTGAAAACACCGGCTTCTTCTGCTCGTACGTGGTCAACCAGATCCTGAAGAACAAGGCGTTCGGCAAGGACGACGAGGCTCGCGAGAAGCTGCTGAAGGAAGGCGGTCTGAAGATCGTCACCACGCTCGACCGCAACGCCAACAACGCGGCCATGCAGGCGGCGAACAGCACCGTTCCGGCCACAGACCCGTCCGGATTCGAAGTGATGATAGCGGCCGTGAAGCCGGGCACCGGTGAAATCCTGTCGTTCGGTATCAACCGAACCTACGATGCCACGGATGACGCCCGAACGGATGAGACCAAGACCTCCATGAACTACATGGTCGATCAGGAGGACGGCGGCGGTATGGGCTTCAACGTCGGCTCCACCTGGAAGCCCATCAACATGGTGGCGTGGATGCAGAAAGGCCACTCCATCAACGAGTCGCTCGTCACATCCACCGTCTACGACACGTCGAAGTTCAACTGCAACGGCTACGGTTTCGTCGGCCCGTGGAGGGTGCAGAATTCCGGCGGCGGCACCACCTCTCCGGAAAGCCCGCTGCAGGGTCTGATCAAGTCGCACAACACCACGCAGGCCTCGATGGCGTCGAACATCGGTCTGTGCGCGATCGCCGACGCGGCCAAGGAGATAGGCTACCACAACGCCATCTCCAACGCGTCCGACATCTACTCCGCTAACTCGTTCCAGCCGCCAATGACCATCGGTACGGTGCAGGCGTCGCCGTTGACCATGGCCAACGTGTACGCCACCATGGGCGCCAACGGCGTGGAATGCACTCCGATCGCCATCACCAAGGTGACCGACCGCAGCGGCAGCAAGGTGAAAGTGCCGTCCGCGAACTGCCATCAGGCCATCGACCCGGACATCGCGCAGACCGTGTCCTACGCGCTGAACCAAGGTGTCGTGCAGCCTGGCGGCGAAGCGTCGACCACGCAGCTTGACAACAATCGCAAGACCTTCGCCAAGACCGGCACCAACGAGAACACGGTGATGGCCACCGCAGGCTTCGTGCCGAACCAGGTCGCGGCGTTCGTCGCGGTCGCCGATGCGCAGGACCCGATCAACAACACCTTCGACAACAAGACCATCAACGGCGTGTACCGCCCGTCCTGGTACGGCATGTACATCGCAACGCCGGCGTGGAAGCAGTTCATGAACACGTATCTTGCCGCCATCAACGCGCCGATTGACAACGATTACGGAAAGGGTGCCGACAAGTACACGGTTTCGAAGGGCGCCACCAGAACATACAACCAGTACCAATACCAGCGCCAGCAGAACAGTCAGCAGCAAAGCCAGCAGCAGACCAACCAAGGCCAGCAGCAGCAATCGCAGCAACAGCCTGCTGAGCAGCAAAGTGACCAGCATCATCAATAGTTGCGATTGTCGGCTATTCATGCCGACTGCCCGCATTGACTGACCGCACTGACTGCCCACGTCACCGGAGCGTAAATCGCATGGCAAAGTGAACAGTCCATGAACGCCCGCCCCAACCGGCGGGCGTTCTGCTTACAATGCAATCGGTACCATGCCCGTCGCGTGGGAACGCGGTGCGGATATCGACGATTCAGGCGATACCAACGATTCATAAGAGAGATGACAATGAGCGAAGACAAGAAGAACGGCAAGCAGAACAAGACGGTCAAACCGTTCGATCCGATGACGTTGCGTGGCGTCACCGTGCGCAACCGCATCTGGCTGCCGCCAATGGACACGTATTCCGCATTGGCGCAGGACGGCAAGCCCACGCCATTCCACTACCAGCATTACGTTTCGCGTGCGATGGGCGGCTTCGGCATGATCATCATGGAAGCGACCGCCGTCGCGCCGGAAGGCCGCATTTCGCCGTGCGATCTGGGATTGTGGGATGACGGACAGATGGACGCATGGCGTTGGATCGTGGCCGACGCGAAGGCAGCGGGTGCCACGATGGCGGTGCAGCTCAACCACGCCGGACGCAAGGGTTCCACCGGCTGCCACGCGATCGGTTTCGATGGACAGAGCGTGCCGGAAGAGCAAGGCGGATGGCGGACGGTTTGCCCAAGCGCCAACGCATACGGTTCCCTGGCTCGTCCGCGCGCGCTGAGCGTCGATGAGATCCACACCATCGTGGACCAGTTCCGCGACGCCGCCTGGCGTGCCATGAACATCGGCTTCGACGCGGTGGAAGTCCATGCCGCGCACGGCTACCTGCTGTCGCAGTTCCTCGACCCGCTCATCAACGAGCGTGACGACGAGTACGGCGGATCGTTCGACAATCGCGTCCGCATGCTGGTCGAAGTCGTGGATGCTATTCGTTCCGTCGTGCCCGATACCATGCCGGTGCTGGTGCGCGTTTCCGCCACCGACTGGGCCGCAGGCGGTTGGGACCTTGACCAGACCGTCGAACTGGCTAAGATTCTGAAGGCCCACGGCGTGGACCTGATTGACGTGTCCACAGGCGGATTGATTCCCGACGTGACCATTCCGGTGAAGCCCGACTACCAAGTGCCGTTCGCCGAACAGGTGCGCAGTCGCGCGGGCATTCCCACCACCGCAGTCGGGCTCATCACCAAGCCGAAGCAGGCGAAGAAGATTCTGAAGTCGGGCGCCGCCGACGCCGTGGAAATCGGCCGCGCCGCCCTGCGCGACCCGTATTGGCCGCTCCGTGCCGCCCACAAACTGGACGTGCCGGTCGAGGAAGCCCCCCACCCGCCATACCTCCGCGGCGCCTTCCGCTGACCCTCCTTCCCCTCCTCCTTTTTTCTTATTGCGAAAAGTGGATAACACCCCAACGCAACATAACAAAAAAACGAGTGGGAGGGCGGGCGTCCTGTTCACGACCGTAAGCCTGGCCGAACGGCCTTGAGTGTGTCGTGAACAGGACGCCCGCCCTCCCACGGAGACGCGCCTCTGTTTTTTACTTATTAATCGCCTTTATATTGTCGAAAAATCGCTTTTTAAATCGCAACTTAAATCGCAATTAAAAAAGTTTCACGCGTCGATGCCGACCGCCTCGCTGACATGTTCGAACCCGTCGCGCCTGAGCAGTTCGGCCAGTCCACGCTTCAACACGGTGATCTGCTGCGGACCACGGTACATGAGCGCGCTGATGAACATCACCAGCGACGAACCGCAACGAATCTTCTCATACGCCTGCTGCGGGGTGAAGACGCCACCGATGCCGGCGATTGCGAACCGGTCCCCATACTCGCGGTAGACCTGCTTGATGCGTTCGTTGCTGGTCGCGTAGCACGGCGAGCCGGACAGTCCGCCCTCCCAATCGCGCGGAATGGACATGCCGGTGCGGTCCTTCTGCAGATTGGCGATCGACAGTCCCTGCACGTTGTGCTCGGCGAGCACGTCCAGCAGATCCTTGAATTCCGGCCACGTCTTATTGAGCGGCATTTTGACGAGCGTCGGCTGCGGACGGTCGATTTTGTCCAGTTCGGTGAACAGCTTGTCGAGCGCTTCCGGGCTTTGGTTGAACGGTTCGCCGGCCATGGTGTTCGGGCAGGAGATGTTCACTTCGACCATGGCGGTGCGTCCGGCCGCGCGGCGCATCGAAATGCAGTAATCCTCGATGCCTTCGTCCAGATCGCCGGTCTTGCTGTCGTTCGTGCGGGCGATCGAAACCGACACCTGCATGCTCTTCGCCTTCGTCCATGCGTTCTCGGCGCGCGGAATCACCACCGCGGAACCCTCGTTGGCAAGGCCCACGTGCACCATCATCGAATCGTATTCAGGCAGGCGGTGGAACCATGGGCGCGGGTTGCCGGGGCAGGGGCGCGACGTGGTGGAGCCGACCGTTTCGAAACCGAAGCCGACGTTGTCGAGCAGCACCGGCATCTCGCAATCCTTGTCGAGGCCGGCGGACAGGCCGAACGGATTGGCGAAGTCGACGCCCATCACGTTGGTTTCCAGTATCGGGTCGGTGTAGTCGAGCATTTCGCGGCATAGCCACATCAGCGGTGGAATATTGCGGGTGACCTTGCAGAAATCGATCATCTGGCTGTGGGCCACGTCGGGCGTCTGGTTGAAGATGAAATGCGGTTTGATGATGTGCTTGTAGCCGAACGTGAAAAGGTCGGTGGTGGCTTTGTTCACTGCGTCGTGCCAAAAGTTTTCGGAAACGTATGTCATAGTTCCTTATTCTCGCACGTTTTCATTGGTTTCGCATGGCATTTTGGGCAAAAGCCGGTGTGTGTCGGTGTGGCATATAGGACGTTCGTTTTTGTTCGTTTTAGGCTGAATTTGAGTCGATTGTGGTGCGGCTTTGAGCGAAACACGCGCGAAACGCTCAACTCAGTTGTATTTTTGAGTGAACATGTGCGATAATGTTCATATGATTTCGTCACAACGCCAGCATTTGATTTTGAGCCGTCTGCGTACCCGTGGTGCGGTGCGCATCACTGCACTGTCCAAGGAATTGGGCGTCTCCGCGATGACCATCCGCCGTGACATCGCCGATCTGGCGGACAAGGGTCTGCTGAAGCGCGTGCACGGTGGCGCCGTCAGCACCAGCACACTGCTGAGCGAACCGCTGTTCTCTGTAAAGTCGCAGATGGACATCGGTCTGAAGGACGCCATCGCACAGGAAGCCGTCAAATACGTGGCCCCCGGCGACGTGATCGCCATCGGCGGCGGCACCACGGCGTACGTGTTCGCACAACATCTGCTCGAATCGCAGCAATCGTCGGGCATCACCATTCTTACCAACTCCATTCCGGTGGCGGAGCTGGTGCAGGCGCTCGAATCGAAAGACGTGGAAGTCATCGTGACGGGTGGCGTCACTACGCGCTCCAACTCGCTCGTCGGCCCGATCGCAGATAAAGTGGTCGCCTCGCTGCGCGTCAATACCGTATTTCTGGGCACGCATTCCGTGTCCATTCCACGCGGATTCCTCATGCCAAACTCTCTGGAAGCCGCAACCGACATGGCGATGATGGACATTGCCGATCGCACGATAATTTTGACCGACCACACCAAGTGGAGCTGCACGTCACTGTCGCTGTTCGCTCGCTTCGATCAGGTGGATACGGTCATCACCGATGATGGGTTAGATTCCGATTCGGTGTCGAAAACAAGGGATTTGGTCAAAGAGCTCGTTCTGGCACACCAGGCCGAGCCGGTTCAGGAAGGTGAATAATCACATGGGTGATTTCGTTAACTACACTCCGGGAGAATATGCGAAGGAGCATATCCGTATCACGCCGACCACGCTCGCGGACGGACGTGATTTCTTCTATCTTGACGACGATCCGGAATACGTCTCCGGCGTCAAGACTCGCGAACTGAAGGATCCGCGCCAACTTCCGTACCGTTTCTCCAACCAGCTCAACGCGGCCGGCGAGGAAGTGCCGTACGCGGCTCCGGAAATGCGCCGCGACCCGCTGACCGGCGATTGGATTCCGATGGCGACCGCACGTATGAACCGTCCGATCACCGCCGGTCCGGGCGCGACGGCCAAAGGCAATCCGCTGGCCGCGCGCAAGCCAGGCGATCCGTACCAGGACGGCGAAGTGCCGGACACCGACTACAACGTGGTCGTGTTCGAAAACCGCTTCCCGTCGATGGTGCGCGTGCCGGGCCGTTCCGAAGCCGTGGAATACGTCAACGGTAACCCGCTGTGGGAGAAGAAGCTCGCTGCAGGCCGCTGCGAAGTGATCTGCTTCGACCCGGATGAAGACGGCCTGCCGGCGGACCTGCCGGTCTCCCGCCTGCGCACCGTCGTGGAAGCATGGGCGTTCCGTACCGCCGAAATCTCCAAGATGGAGGGTATCGAGCAGATCTTCCCGTTCGAGAACCACGGTCAGGAAATCGGCGTCTCCCTGGCGCACCCGCACGGCCAGGTCTACTGCTATCCGTTCATCGCGCCGAAGATGGAAGCCGAACTCAAGCAGACCGAAGCCTACCATGAGAAGACCGGCGG